>JABAHQ010002912.1_pt2 | contig 65570 bp, 53 predicted proteins | sample 7062091 | NCBI WGS metagenome assembly JABAHQ01 (sample SAMN14534359, study PRJNA622989) | marine sediment metagenome | biome: marine biome [ENVO:00000428]; feature: marine pelagic biome [ENVO:01000023]; material: deep marine sediment [ENVO:00002113] | place: India: Gulf of Kutch | collected...
TGTCCGAGATGAGCTTAGCTCCCAATTAACCTCTATTAGCGACCCAAATGGAATAAATATCGGAACACGGGTATTTAAACCTCAGAAAATTTACCAACAAGTGAATAAAATAGCACCGGATCTAATTATCTATTTCGGAGATTTATATTGGCGATCGGTAGGTTCATTAGGTTACGATGGCTGGCATACATTTGAAAATGATACAGGCCCCGATTCCTGCAATCATGCTCAAAACGGCATGTTCATTCTTTATGATACGCAACTGAGGGAGAGAAACTTACAAGTTCAGGGCGCCCAACTTATGGATATAGCTCCGACTATATTAAATTTGTTTAACCTTCCGATTCCCAAAGACATGCAAGGAAACATCGTGACCGATCGAATTAGCCGATAGTCGGCATTAAAACCTTATCTTTATTCCCCGTTACTTTAAAAGGAAGCAAATGACAGATCGCAAATTTATGTTAATGACAGCTATTTTTTTCAGTGTTTCTATGGCATTTTTAGAAACCTTGCTAGATATGCTCATCGATGCTCCCAAAGCATTCGAAAATCTGTTAATAATTCTGCCTTCCCTGGTTTTTTCCTCCCTTGGACTTTTTTTCTTTTTCTTCATCTTCTGGCTTTTGATAGCTTTTCCATTGATTTATTATTATAAATTGAATCATTCAGCTACCACAATCTCAATTTCTGTTTTTCTGACTTTGAATTACGTTCTGTTCCTATTAATCGAATCCAATCTGGGAGATAGAGATTTTTTTCTTACGGACTGGTTCAAATTACTTCTCACTGCAATAATATCATCGGTCATTGCTTTTGGTAGCTATTTTAGTTTTCAATATGGAGAGAATTCAAAAACATATAAGCAGGTATGTAAATATTTCGGCAGCTCAGCGCCGTTTTTGTTTGCAGAACTAATGTTACTTATATGGATATTTAAATATAAAATCAACATAACTACCTCAAACTGGACATTGCCTATATTAGTGTGTTTTTTTATAATTTTCCTGTTTACGCTTTGGATCTTCTATCGAATCATAAATAAACAGTGGGCTTTTAAATTCCTCAACACAACTCTTCTCATCTTTATAATAAGTCCATTTATCTCTTTTGCATTTCTTATTTCCCAAAATGCTACTGTCAAAGAATTTGAGACAAAAGCGCAACAGATTGAGCACATAATCTTAATTAGTGTGGACACACTCAGACCAGATGTACTCACATGTTACAATGAGAACGGCGTCTCAACCCCCAACATCGATCAAATCGCCAATGATGGGATGTTATTTAAGAATGCCATATCTCCGTCCTCCTGGACATTACCAGCCATTTCATCAATTTTGACCGGCTTACCTCCATCCGTTCATCAGGCTATCAACCGCGATTCAAAATTGTCACATAAATTAAAAACTTTGGCAGAATATTTGAAAGAAGCCAATTATTATACCGGAGCTATTGGGGCTAATCAATTTTTGGTCGAAGAGCGCAACGTGAATCAAGGATTTATTGATTATAATTTTTTTCCGAAATCATCAATCGGTAATACCTTAGGATCTTATATCACTAAAAAATTGTTCCCACAGCAATTTGAAGAAAAAGTGACAACGGGTGAGTTGACAGATCTTGCGGTTAAATGGGTTAAGCAGGCTTCTCAAAATAATAGAAATATTTTCTTGTGGTTACATTATTTGGATCCACACGTACCCTATAATCCTCCTGCCAAGTATCTTCCCGACCTCGAGCCACCCCCATCTATAGGAACTAAGTTTGGAGCCACCACTTCCATTCGCAGTGGAAAATTTATTCCCACTATCTTTGAAAGAAAATGGATACAGTTGCTTTATGAGAAAGAGGTTCGGTATGTAGACGATAACATTGGTCGATTTATTACCGCTTTAAAACAGTTTAATATCTACGATGAGTCACTCATTGTGGTTTTGAGCGATCATGGGGAAGAGTTTTGGGAACATGGAGGCTTTGAACACGGGCATACGCTTTATAACGAAGTAATAAGAGTCCCTCTGATAATTAAATTACCTGAATCTTTCAGCAATTATACTCCAAAACCTGTACAAATAAGGGTATCTACACAGAACATTTTTCCAACCATCCTTGAATTATGTGATATTGATTTTGATCAGAATATGAACTACACGACTTCATTAACCCCCTTATGGAGTAATAATCAGGATTCATACAGGCCAATACCTGTAATCAGTTCAGGATTATTATACTTTGACGAACAAGAATCTGTAATATTTGGAGATACGAAATATATACGATCCCTATTAAATGATGCTGAGGAACTTTATCATTTAGCTGATGATCCCGAAGAGCAATTTTCTTATGCCAAGAAAGACGCCGACCAAATAGAACTTGCATTAAATATGCTTGAGGAATACCATAAGTCGTCAAAAAAGGTACGAAATTTGTTAGGTGTCTCTAAGAGTGAACATATAAACTTAGATAAAGAAACATTAAGAAAATTACGTTCTATGGGATACATTCGATAAAACTCACTCGATCAAGTCTTGAAAACTTACTCAGAAACAAGACAAAAGTTAATTTGACTATTTTATTCACTCGGGGGCAGGCAGTAGATGCCTTTTAGAAAAATGGTGGTAATTCGATAATAGCTCATGAAAATCGGTGTTGATGCTTCATGTTGGATCAATTCACGCGGATACGGTAGATTTACCAGAGAACTGTTGAAGGCAATGATTGCCCGAGAGCCTGATCATCAATATTTATTTTTTGTTGATTCGATTGCTTATCAACAATGTAGTTTTCCAAGGGAAGTCAAAGTATACAAAATTCCCACTAAGCAAGCCGCTACAGAAGCTGCTTCTTCCTCAGGATTCCGTTCACCAGTGGATATGTTTCGGATGGCCCAGACCGTGTCTTCCGAAAAGTTGGATATTTTATTTTACCCCTCGGTATATACCTATTTCCCCACCTTTTCAAATGCCAAAAAAATTGTAGCCATTCACGATGTGATTCCAGAAGTTTATCCGGAAATGATTTTCCCTGATTTCAGGGCACGGCTATTTTGGAAAATAAAGGCATGGTTGGCAGTTCATCAGGCTGATATTATTTTAACCATGTCAAATTTTTCTAAAGAAGGCATCCAAAGGCATCTGCATGTTAAGCCTGAAAAAATAGTAGTAACCACAGAAGCAGCTGATCCATTATTCCGACCGATAACCCAAAGGGCCGCTATAAATAAGATGAAAAATCAAATCGGATTATCCGAGGAAGATCGATATTTTTTGTATGTAGGCGGCATTGGGCCCCATAAAAATCTTCGCACTTTGATCTCTTCTTTCAATAAATTTAAAGAGGCTGACCAAATGCAACATTACAGACTTATCATCGTTGGTGATTACAAAGATGATGTATTTTGGATGGATTCCGAAATTCAGCACCAGGCTCAATTGGACCCGAGAAAATCTGATATTCTTTTTACCGGTTATGTACCTGATAAATCTCTGCCAGTATTATATTCCGCTGCCGAAGCGCTTATTGTCCCCTCCTATATAGAAGGATTCGGCTTACCGGCGCTGGAAGCAATGTCCTGTGGGACAGCAGTCATTGGCAGCAGTACTACCTCGTTACCGGAAATTGTAGGAGATGCAGGATTATATTTCCATCCTGATAAACCGGATGAACTGACCGGATATATGAAACAGCTGAGTGCTAACCCGTCATTAAAAGCCAAAAAGGAAGAAGCGGGATTAATGAGGGCCAGCATATATACCTGGGAAGAGGCTGCCAATATCGTTTTAACTGCCATGAAAAAGCTTCTGATGTAATATATGAGATCTAATACCCCACTCGCGCACAGACCTGAACAAACTTCAAATGGTCAGGGTGCGTCTCTAAAATTTTTAATGATGACGACCTTTTATCCCCCTTATAATTTTGGAGGGGATGGGATATACATTTACCGACTCTGTAATGAACTGGCGAAGCGAGGGCATACTATCGATATAGTCCACTGTGTGGATGCCTATGAAGTATTGGAAAAAAGGGGGCCCAAGGGAAAATATCCAAACCATAAAAATATTACTGTCCATTCATTAAAAAGTGCAGTAGGGTTATTGTCCCCATTATCCACCCAACAAACAGGATATTCTTTTTTTAAACGAGATAAGATCAAAAGTTTGATTGCAAAGACCAACTATGATGTTATCCACTACCATAATATGTCATTAATTGGGCTGGAAGCCTTGTCCTTCGGAAATGCTATCAAATTCTATCATTTGCATGAGCACTGGTTGATCTGTCCTATGCATGTCCTTTGGAAGTATAATCGCGAAGTTTGTACGAAGAAAAACTGTATCTCTTGTCAGTTTCAGGGTAAACGGCCCCTACAATTGTGGCGGTATTCCTCATTAATGCAGAAGAGATTGTCTCATATCGATCTTTTTCTCTCCCCCAGTCTTTTTACCCAAAAAAAACATCTCGAAGATGGCTTAAATATTGAGATTGAACATTTACCCTACTTTTTGCCTAATTCTGAAAACCTTAATGAGAGAGAAGAACTTTCCGGGTACGAACACGCTCGCCCGTATTTCCTGTTTGTGGGTCGGTTGGAAAAAATTAAAGGCGTTCAAAATTTAATCCGCGTTTTTCGCAAGTATAAAAAATGTGATTTGCTGATCGCCGGTGACGGAGTCTATGCGAACCAATTGAAGGATTTGGCGAAAGATGTGCCCAACGTGAAATTTTGGGGCCGTGTACAATATGACCAGCTGCAATCCCTTTATAAAAGTTCTTTAGCGTTACTGGTGTCCTCAATATGTTATGAGGTATTTGGTATCATTATAATTGAGGCGTTTGCTCAACGAACACCTGTAATTGTGAATAATTTGGGGGCTCTGCCTGAAGTCGTTCAGCAGAGTGGGGGCGGTTATGTATATAACAATGACAGCGAACTAATCGAACACATGGAAAAATTTCAAAAAAACCCCCAATTAAGGGATCGCTTGGGTGAAAAGGGGCATCAAGCCTATCAAAAATTCTGGACCGAGGATTTCCATATCAAGCGTTATTATCAATTGATCAGAAAAATATCTAAGAGAAAAAATGTCTTAAACCCTGCTATCGATAATCTTGAATATGCTAAAGTTGATTTACCATGATTTACAACATCCCGATATTAACATTTCATTCACTGGATACGACCGGATCGGTAATATCTTTTGCGCCCCACTTATTCCGAACAATTTTGTTCAAATTAAAAAGAAAGGGGTATGAGGCAATTTCTTTGCTGGATCTGGTGAAGTGGATGCACGGAGATTATAAATTTAACCAACCAGTTGTTGTAATAACGTTTGACGATGGGTTTGAAAATGTGTATCAACGCGGCTTTCCTATTTTACAAGAATTAGGCTTTAGCGCGACAATTTTCTTAACTACCGGATATTGTGGAAAATATAATAATTGGCCAACACAGTCAGCTGCTATACCTCGATTGCCCATGCTAAACTGGTCTCAAATTAAAGAAATGAAAAAATTTGGCTTTTCGTTTGAGGCTCATACTCGAACTCATCCATATCTATCGCAAATTGATGTTTCGGAAGCTAAATTAGAAATCCGACATTCTAAACACGATATAGAAGACAGATTGGGAGAGCCGGTATTTTTTTTCGCATACCCTTATGGCGATCTTAATAAATCTGTTTATTTATATGTCAAACAGAGCTTTCAAGGCGCATGCTCAGTTATATTTGACCTTAATGCTTTAACTTGTGATATTCATTTATTACCTCGCCTGGACATGTATTACTTTTCAGCAATCTTTACAGAAAAGTTGTTTTTGTCTCCCTTTTTCAAAGCGTATATCAGTAGTCGAAAAAATTTAAGAAAACTTCGAAATGCGCTATAACTCTATTAACAATGGGGGAAAACTGACGATTTTCTGTATTACAAACAAATATAAATTTTATGAATAGTAACACAATATTGACACGAAACTTTGATAAAAAAATCATTCACAGTATCCAGGCGAAATTTTTTTCCGGCGATGCATTAAAAGTTTCATTGGTGTTGTATTTTTTTATAAGCATTTTACTTTTCAAATTATATCAGTATAAATTATATCCAGACACAATTTCTTATATCTCAGTTGCTGAAAACTATTCAAGTGGAAACTTTTCTGATGCGATAAATGGTTATTTTGCGCCATTATATTCATGGCTTCTGGTTCCTTTTCTGCTCGCAGGTCTGCCTTCTCTAATGGCCATTAAAATTCTCTCACTTCTGATTGGCGCTGGCTGTATTTATGCGACTCATTTGCTAAGCAGACATTTTCCCATTACTCAACAGACTCATCGCATCCTCTTATTTACCAGCATACTCTTTACCATCTATTTTGTTTATGCTTTCAGTACTCCCGATCTCTTAATGGCGTGCCTGCTATTGTTTTATCTCAACATAGTTCTCAATTCAAATTATGGAAGATCACTGCGTTGCGGGATATTGGCTGGAATAGTTGGTGGATTTGGTTACTTAAGTAAATATTATGCTCTTCCTTTCTTCACGGTGCACTTTTTTGTAACCAATTTATTTTTCTTTTTTAAGCAAAAATCGGTTAAGTATCGTTATGCTGTAATTAAAAGTTTTGTTTTAGGCCTGGTCGTTTTCCTAATCCTGAGCGGAGGCTGGGTTAGCATTATTGGTCAAAAATATGATAAATTCACGATTACTACCTCTGCAAAATATATTTATTCTTTGATGCGCCCTGGCGTAAAGGGTCACCCGGTTGGTGTTCAGGGTTTTCTTAACCCCGCCAACGAAAAGGCAACGAGTACCTGGGAAGATCCTTCCAATCTTCAGACTGAATCCTGGAACCCATTCAAATCCTTTGATGACCTAAAGCACCAAATCAAATTGAGTATTGAATTTATCACCAGGATTTTTATCATAACTGAATTGTTATCCGCATTTGCTTTTGCCATACTGGTGGGTATTTTACTTTATATGCTCCCTCTTCGAAAACAGTTATTTGAGGATAAACTGCTATATTTATTCCTTTGTTTCGGCATATATACCGGCGGATTTATCCTGGTATTACCAGTTGAACGATATTTATGGATTAATAGTTATCTACTTTTAATAATGGGAGGAATCCTCTTACCCTTTTTATTCAATAGCGCTTTCTTTACTGCTCAGAGACGAAGAGCGTTATTTTTTTTATTTTGGCTGTCCTTTACAATATACCCTCTCAAAGAATTGGAACTGGAAAATAATGCAGACAAAGATGTCTTTGAACTCAGTCAACTTTTAAAGGATAAATATGAGATAAGCGGCAATATAGCTTCCCATAGTAATTATAAGAAGCCTCTTTATCTGGCTTTTCATTTAAATTGCAAGTATTATGGTGCCGCAAGAGATAATATCGGCGGCAAAGAATTATATAAATCTCTATTAACAAACAACATCGAATATTATTTTGTATTGAAAGATAATATAAAAGAGTTTTATTCACTAATGGAAGAGTATCCACCTTTAGGAAAATTTGAAGAAATAACGCGTGGACAAATTCCTGGTTTACAAATTTTCCATATAGATTCAATCAAAGAAAATGCCTCCCCGTAAAGCCCACCACTAATCCTACCTAAACTTTCTATCCAAATTATTCAAGCCGACTTCACCAACTTCACACCACAAAACAATTTTGATAATTCGCTTTTATGACTTAACTTTTTACAATCAGGTAATTTTCTATTGCACAAAGAACTTTAATATTTGATTGCGGAGAACTTATGAAAGCATTCGGAAATGCCCTCGAGGCCATTGGAAATACACCACTGGTTAAACTGAATAAAATTGCTCGCGATACACCGGCGCATATTTATGCCAAGCTGGAATTCCTCAATCCGGCCGGTAGCGTTAAGGATCGCATGGCATTATACATGGTCGAGGAAGCAGAGAAACTGGGATTGCTGAAACCCGGCGGCACCATTGTGGAGAATTCTTCCGGCAACACCGGCGCTGCTCTGGCAATGATTGCTGCGGTTAAGGGCTACAAATGTATCATCACCATGCCCGATAAAATGAGCGATGAGAAAAAGAATTTGATGAAGGCTTTCGGAGCGGAAGTGATTGTGACGCCAACAGATGTCTCGTCCGAATCTCCCGATAGTTATTACAGCGTGGCCCGCCGTATTGCGCGAGAAACGCCGAATTCATTCTATCCCGATCAGTATAATAATCCACAAAATATCGAAGCCCATTACCACACCACCGGGCCGGAAATTTGGGAACAAACCGAGGGAGAAATCGATGTATTTGTGTGCGGCATTGGCACTGGCGGCACACTGAGCGGCGCGGGACGCTTTTTGAAAGAAAAAAAACCTGACCTGAAAATCATCGCGGTCGATCCTATCGGCTCGGTGTTTTATGACTACTACAAAACCGGTAAACTGGCTGAGCCTGAGCTTTATAAAGTTGAAGGCATTGGCGAAGATTATCTGGTGAAGGCGGTTGACTTTAATATCATTGATGAAATGCTCCAGGTTAATGACAAAGATTCATTTCTGATGACCCGGCGTCTGTGCCAGGAAGAAGGCATTTTTGCTGGAGGCTCCAGTGGCAGTGCCGTACTGGCCGCAATGCAAATTGCCAAAAACCTAAATCGAACTCAGGACGTGGTCGTAATTCTTCCTGATTCGGGTAGCCGTTATCTCAGTAAGGTTTATAACGACCAATGGATGAAAGAACACGGATTTTTAGGATAAGGACATCATCTATAAAAATTATTTCATCTTCCCTACCCCAACTGTTCAAATCAAAAGGAGCTATGGTATGAAATTCGAAACTCGCGCCATTCACATTGGTGAAGAACCTAATTTAAAAGAAGGCGGTACCGGTGATGTTGCCATGCCCATCCATCTTGCTTCAACTTTCGCCAGAAAAGAAGTGGGTACTCCCACTGCAGGATACGAGTATTCTCGCACTGATAATCCCACGCGCAAGGCCTTACAAGCCCGGTTGGCCGCATTAGAAGGCGCTGACTATGGTCTCGCCTTTGCCTCAGGTTTGGCAGCAGAAACCACCCTTTTTCTGTCAATATTGAGTTCCGGTAATCATGTAGTGGCATTCGATGATCTCTATGGAGGCTCCCGCCGATTGTTTAGCCAGGTGTTTAATAAGAGATTTCAAATAGAACTAACCTACGTAGATGCTATAGATACGAGTTTGATTGAACGGGCAATCAAAGACAATACCAGCTTAATTTGGCTGGAAACGCCCACAAATCCGTTGTTGAAGTTGTGTAACATTAAAACCATTGCCGAGATTGCCCATCAGAAAAATATCCTGGTGGTTGTGGATAATACATTTATGAGTCCTTATTTTCAGCAACCACTGGCCCTGGGAGCTGACATTGTCATGCACAGCACCACCAAATATTTGAATGGGCATAGTGACTCGGTAGGCGGCGCATTAATGCTCTCCAACTCTGAATTATATGAGAAAATCAAATTTACCCAAAATTCTGCCGGCGCCATCCTCTCCCCTTTCGAAAGTTATTTTATATTGCGCGGCACCAAAACACTTGCGGTCAGAATGCGTGAACATCAAAAAAATGCCTTAGCCATTGCCAATTATCTGGCATCTCATTCCCAAGTAAAAAAAGTTATTTATCCCGGATTAGACAGCCATCCGCAACATGAATTGGCGAAAAAGCAGATGTCGGGATTTGGCGGGATGCTTTCATTTGAACTGGATGGCGATTTAAATGCGGCTACAAATTTTGCGGAAAATCTGGAGTATTTTGCATTGGCCGAGAGTCTGGGCGGAGTAGAATCCCTTATCGAGCTACCCGCTTTGATGACCCATGCTTCTGTCTCAAAACAACAACGTGAGGATATCGGACTTGCCGATACATTGATACGCCTCTCAATAGGAATTGAAAATATCGATGATCTTTTAGAAGACCTGGAGAAAGCATTTCAAAAAATATAGTGGTCATTACCGGGATGTTTTTCGCCCTGGTGTTAATTCCCTAATGGTAATAAAACAGTGAATTCACAATTTTGCTCACTGGTGAAGGTAATTTTCAACCGTCCGCCTTTCTCCTGTAATTTTTTCTTTAACAATTCCATGTCCATCGAGTAATTGGATAATATCTCATTTTCAGAGTTCATTAGAATGTTGGGCATTATTAGCAATTGGGTTGCCTGCGTACCTTCCCACTCTTGCTGAGCGCTATCCAGGTTCTCCGCATTTAGCATTCGTTGAAGCAAACGTTCGATTCGTTCGATTCGTCCGTCATGGCGCAAAACTAAGCCGAGTGTATTTTTTGAAATAAACGATGATATTTTTAATGTAGCAATTTCGTTTTTGTTTGAGGATTTCCGTTCATCCGTACTCTCAATCGCATAAAGGATTGTGTTTCTTATTAATAAAAATAAAACCTCCCGTACCAACTGCCGGCTGACGTATGGAATGCTTAGTGCATCGAAGTCTCTATAATCAAAAAAAACATGTTTTCCCAGCTGATTGCTCAGATTTCGTATTAATTCTTTGAGAGAGTTCACTAATAATTCACTTTCGTAACTTCGCTTTGCCCTGAAATGGTTGTGGAAATGGCTGATTCGCTTAAATATGGTTTTTACATCTTCCAGAGTTGTGCGGAGATCTCCCAGTTGAATTACAATGGGCACAAAGTCCGAACCACCAACTTGTTGTTTACTTTTAATTTCCAAAATCTTATTTATGAATCGCTCCGCAATATTAGCAAAAAAATTCAAATTTAAGAGGGTGGCGTTTCCTTTTATAATGTACAAAGCGCGATAAATATTTTCCAAAATTTCAAATGGTTTTTTTGTTCCCTTGGCATTTTTTAAAACCTGTTCAATATTATTCAATTCTTTTTCAACCCCCATAAAAAAATCTTTAAGCATATGAGGTTCCACATGAAGAATATTCACCAGCCATTCCATTTGTTGTTGAGTATGATCTTCGCTTTCCGTTAACTGCCGGGCCAGATGAATTGTTTTGGAAATATCTTTCACAATGCCAATTAAGGCTTTAATGGCGTTGCTTTCATATATGCGTTTAAAACGAAAGCTGAGATAACGGGAAGACGACCACAATCCCCATTCGTCTTCGTAGAAAAACTCGGTTTCAACCAGAGGATTCAACTCGCTGACGGTTGCTTCATCAAGATCTTCGCGAAACAAAATTTCGAGATACTCATGGGTCTGCTTAATCGTCTCTTCCGGAACACGGTTTTCCAGAAGAGTGATAAAGGTATTGTTGGCCAATTCACGCACACCTAGAATCTCTTCCAATTTAACTGAATAATACTGTTGGACTTCCAGATCGTGATTCAAAAAGAACAAACCTTCACCGCTATGTTTTAGGAGGTTTGAGGTAATTTCCTCCAAATTAAGATGCCTTTTTTCTTCAGCGGGAAAGTTATTACCGTTCCAGGTGAGCGAATTAAAGTGTTTTACATCCTTGACGGTCATCCAGACCACCCATCCTTTGTGTGAAAAACTCTAAAAGTTTATTTTGGGTGTAATCAAATAGTAGGAGTTCATGATTTTACGCTAGTCCTACTCCAAACACACCACCAGATAAAATTTGAAATCTTTCCAGGTAATTGGAATGACAAACGATTGTACATCTTCCGGCAAGCGAATATCTTTTGCCCTTCCCTCAATAACCACCGGGACGGAGATCATAAAACTGCTGCCATAAGCTTCGCGCACATTTCCGGAGATAGTATTGGCCAATTCACCCGCTAAATCCTTTACCGTTTCGGTAGCGGCGTCTTGAATACCTAAAATGATATGAGCCAGTGCTTCCAACATTGCCTGGGTGGTGGTTACATAAACGCATCCTTTGCGCTTGCCGGAAATACCGATAATACCTGAATATTCCAGAATAACCGGCTCTTTTGCCTTAAGATAGGGAATTCCGGTGACCGCTTTTTCACCTGTCACTTCCTCAAAATAATCCACAGTACTATCTATAAAAAAATGAAGATCTGTCTCATTCATGGATCAAAACTCCTTCACTTAAATCTTAGTTTTTTTCAAGCATCCGAGTGAACGCATTCTTTAACTTTTCTGTGGTGAAAGGTTTTACAATCAAACTTTTCGCACCTAATTGAATGGACTTTAGTCCGGTAGCTTTGTCTTTTAAGGCAGTTATCACCATAACTTTGACGTTTTCATCTGCCTTCATCATTTCTTCCAAAACGGATAGACCATCCAATTCGGGCATGGTAATATCAAGGGTCACCACATCCGGACTGGTCTCTTTGAATAATTCCAACGCCATTTTCCCGTCACCGGCCGTACCGACAACCTCTACCGGAAACTCATTCAAATTTTGTTCAATCGACTGGCGGATAATCATAGAGTCGTCTACTATTAATAACTTAAGCTTTTGAATCATTCTAACCTCACAAATTTTGGTTCAGTTTACTTGCTCTTGGTATTATCGAAATCAGTTAAGGTTCATTGAGCGATTATCTCAATTAAATGCTATACCTCATCCGTTACAGTTCTGTTTTGTACTGCTTTAATCTCACTGTCGGTATAGGCCTCTTCTGGAATAGGAATGCTAACCGTGAACTCACAAAATTTACCGGGTTCAAAATCTATATCAATATGGCCTTTGCATTTTTCCAATCTTGATTTTATCAGGTCCATGCCCACTCCCCGTCCGGCGATCAGGTTAGTGCCTTTAACCGTTGAGAATCCGGATTCAAAAATTAACTGCGCAAGTTGCTTCTCGGTCCAGGATTCAATTTCTTGTTTACTCCACCTATTAGAAGCCAGAGCCCTCTTCTTTAACTCATCTACCTGCAATCCCCGTCCGTCATCCCGGACCTTAAATTGAAATTTTCCATTAATTCGGGTTGAAAGGAGCGAAATAGTACCGACAGTGGCTTTACCTGAGGCGGCTCTCTCTTCCCCCGGCTCAATTCCGTGGTGCATGGCATTGCGAATCAATTGAATCGAAATCTCCTTAACCAGCAATCGATATCGGTAAGGAATATCCGCGGTCGTAAAATCATCGACCTGGAACTGAACATCTTTTTCCAATTCTTTTGATAAATTCGTAACGAGATTGTTCAGTGATTTTAAAAGGAATTCATCTTCAGACGAGTTTACAGGACGAAAATGCTTGTGAATTTGGCTGATACGCGCGATGAGTTTCTTTATCTCAAGTAGATTCTGACACATTTCGCTTAGCTTCAAAACCAGTGGGACAAAATGTTTTCCCTGAATTCTCGATTTCTGTTGAACTTCCACTATTTTTTCCTCAAATTGGTGGGCAGTATTGGAAAAGAATTTCAAATCCAGTAGCGATGCATTTCCTTTAATCAGATGCATGGAACGGAACATTTTTTTCAAGACGATATGTAAATCAGTACAATTTTCCGAGTTTTTGAGAAGCATATCGATATAATCCAGTTCTGCTTGAACCCCCTCAATGAATTCATTCAGAAGCTTGGGTTCCACATGTAAAATATTAACCAGCCATTCCATCTGCTTTTTGTTTTGCTCCTCGGTTTGAACCAATCGCTCGGCCAACAAAACTTGCTCGGTAATATCTGCCACCGTGACAATTAAATTAATGATATTGTCCTGGTCGAAAACGCGCTTAAAATTAAAGGCCAGATGTTTGGAATTTTGCCAGGAACCGTTACCATCACTGAAGTGAAATTCAATTTTCGAAAGAGGATTCAACTCCCACAGCGATTCCTCATCAACGTGTTCTTTGAACATAAGCAACAGAAATTCCTTAGTTTCTTCAATTGTAGTATCGGGAACTCTTCTTGCCAGTACGGAAAGAAAATTCTTGCGGGCCAGATTTTTGTTTTCCAAAATTTTGCCCAGAGCGGCTGAGTACTGAACACCGATTTTTAACTCGGTATTCAGCAGGAATAATCCTTCCTCCACATTATTTAAGATGTCGTCAGTCTCTTTCATGGATTGTAAAAGCTGATGGTTCCGTTTATTGAGTTCGCAGGTTCTTTGGACCACTTCCTGCTCTAATTTTTTATTGCGGATGTTTATCGTTCGGACGCGCATGCGATAAATCAAATATCCAAACAAAATTATAACAGTACCCAGCAGCAGTTTGAACCAGGTAGTTTCCCAAAAAGGCGGTATAATACGGATTTTTATGGAAGCCCCTTTCTCATTCCATATTCCGTCGTTATTAGAGCCCTTTACCCGAAAGGTGTAATTCCCGCCATTTAAATTGGTATAACTTGCATAATGTCGATTTCCACTATAGATCCAATCTCGATCGAATCCTTCTAATTTATAAGCATATTGATTTTTTTCCGGATTAGTATAGTCCAGGGAAGCAAATTCAAAGGAAAAGAAATTATCCTTGTAAGTAAGTTCAATCTTCTTTAACTCAGAGAGAGTTTTCTTGAATTCAACGGTTTTATCATATTTTTTAAAGGCGGTAATCGCCACCGGAGGAACATGTTTGTTATCCCTTACCTTCTCAGGAAAGAACATGGTAAATCCGTTAATTCCACCAAATACCATTTCACCGTTTTCTCGTCTGTAGTAAGCACCTCCGTTAAATTCATTACTCTGCAAGCCGTCATTTACATCATAATTTTTAAAAGTTTCTTTGTCCGGGTTAAATTTGGAAAGCCCATTATTGGTGCTCAACCAGAGATTCCCGGCGTCATCTTCCAGTATGCCATAGATTGTTGAATTGGGCAATCCGTCTTCCATCGTGTAACGATAGAAAATGAATTCCTCACGGTCGAATCGGTTTAACCCCCCGCCGTAGGTTCCGATCCATAATCGCCCTTTCTGATCTTCATAAATGCAAAGGACACGATCATTGCTTAAACTGTATTCATTCTCCGGGTGGTGCCGGAAAGAGATGAATTTATTTTCCTCTCGCTTAAACAGATTTAATCCCCCGTACGTTCCAACCCATAATTCACCGTTTCGATCTTCATAAAGACTGCGAACCCGGTTATCGCTCAAACTGTGAACCTTGGATGGATCGTGATGGTATGAAACAAAACGACCAGAATAGGCATTCAAATCCAATCGATTTAGGCCGTTCCAGGTACCTATCCACATGATATTATGGGAATCTTCAAAAAGAGCCCGAACCCGGTCATCACTCAAACTAGTGGGATCGGAGGGATCGTGAAAAAAATGCAAGAATTGATGATGCTCATTAGATGTAAAACCTGCATCAGAACTAGTTGTGTCAGGTTCCGGGGCGGTTGCAGTCACCTTCGGCACAATTAGATTGAGACCCCCTCCATCTGTTCCCGCCCATATACGACCCCGATGATCTTCCACAAGAGTGCGCACAACATTATGACTAAGAGTATGGGAATTCTGAAGATCGTGAACGTGATGGGTGAACTCTCCGGTGTGAGAGTCGAAAGCATCCAACCCGTTGTTGGTACCAATCCACAACCGGTTTTGACGATCCTCGAGAATAGACCAGATCATATTATCAATTAAGCTTTTCGGATTGCCCGGGACTTTATTGTAATTCCGAAAAGTAATATTTTTATTGTATTTATTAACGCCGCCGCCATACGTCGCCACCCATAATATCCCGGAACGATCTTCATATATATCACGCACCTGATTATGACTCAGACTAGCTTCATCAGTGGGATCGTTCAGGATCTGCAGAAAGTGGTCTTGGTCAGGGAGATAGCGATTCAGTCCGTTCTCCGTTCCAACCCAAAGTGTGCCTTCCCGGTCTTGGAAAATTTTATAAATACGATTATCGGTTAACGAGCCATCCTCACCTGGGCGCGCGAGATAGTGAGTGAATTTTCCTGTTCGTGGATTATATTTATCCAGTCCGCCTCCATTGGTACCTATCCATAAATAACCGCTTTGCTCCCAATGAAGCGAAAGTACGCGATCAGAGCTCAAACTATTGGGATTGTCAGACTGATGGCGAAAATGTTGAAAAAAAACGGAGTCAGTATTTGCAGAGGATTTGCGGGTCAGCTTATTCAATCCACCACCATGCGTACCAATCCATAGTGCGCCTGAATTGTCTTCACAAATAGCGGTTACTTTATCATGGCTTAAGCTGTTTGGATTTGTTGCTTCCGGAGTGTAACGGATAAATTCCTCTCGCCGCCGATTAAAGCGATTCAATCCCCCCTGGTTGGTGCCAATCCACAAAGTTTCCCTACTATCTTCATAAATAGTCAGGATATGATCGTCGCTGATACTGCCGACATTTTGCGGTTGGTGCTGGTAATGAATAAACTCTTCTCCACTGCGATCAAATTTATCCAGTCCGCCATCTGCGGTTCCCACCCACAAATCTCCGTGTGAATCTTCGAAAATAACATTTATCCAATTATCCGACAGTGATTCCGGCTCATCTATGCGATGCTTAAATACTTTGAAATCATAACCATTATATTTGTTCAGGCCTTCCTGGGTGGCAAACCACATAAACCCCTGACGATCTTGCAATATGGAAAACACAGCACTCTGCGATAAACCATCCTTTAACGAAACTCTCTCGAATTTGATCTGATTGCCCGAAACCCATAAGGGTATAATTACAGCCAGAACAGTGAACAAGAGCAGTATCGTCGGCAGATGTTTAAAATTCCTTTTTTTCTTGCTTGAGCTAATGGGTGTGAACCAGTAACGGAACCTGACAAAATTTCCTTTTACTGTCGTTGTGCTCATAATTTCTTCTTTCACTATGTCCCTGTGTAATTAAAAATCCTTTTTCGCAATTATCGGCACGGAACAAAATTACTAAATAGAAAAGTTTACCAATTTTGTTGATCATAGATCCCCTTTTCAGCACTTTTCCGGCGGCCAGCTGATGAGGGAATATCTCTTCTTCACGCACACGAATAGTTTTGACCGGACTTAGACAAGCAATTCAGCCTGTTAATTGTTCGATAATATTTTTGTGTTGAGGGAAACGATTCAGCAGATCTTTTCTTTGCGCTAATTCGAAATCACCGAATTCAAATCCCGGCGCAACTGTGCAGCCTACCAGAGTATAGGCATTCGGATCGTTCACTTTTGCTCCGAACCAGCAATCATGCGGAATTACCGTTTGGAATACTTCACCTTTCTCATAATCAGGGCCTAGTACGATCTGAGAGAGTTTTCCTCTCTCATCAATCAGGAAAAGCGTTAAAGAACTTCCGGTGTAAAAATGCCATGTTTCATCCGCTTTTAGGCGATGTAATTTGGAGACTTCCCCTCCCCTCAACAGAAAATATATCGAGGTTGCAAAAACCCGGTCTCCCTCAAATCTTGACGGAAGACTTTCTCCCCCAATTTTTTCCGGTGATCGATAAACTTCCCGGAAATACCCACCTTCTGGATGTTTTGAGAGATTTAGTTTTTTAATCCAATAATCAGCATTCCTATTCATCACATTTTCCATCTAATTTTTCATACCCAGTTTGACAAAATAATTAAGATCAAAATGATTAGTTCTCAAAAACAATTATATATGGCGTTTGATGGCTTCATCGAGTGATTCGAGTTGAGTTGTTTGTTGTTCAGCCATCTGTTTTTCTGATTTTTCGAGCTTAAGTCTCCGTTTCGGAATCTCCCGCAAATGCGGTCTATCGATGACATTCCTTTTGCAGAGGTTCGCTGCTCGCTCTAATCTAAAAATTGTTACGTATCAAAAATCTGTAATTCGGGAGTTTCGGATTTCTAAGAAATTGCCTGTGCCGAGAGGATAAGAAAACTTGGGTGAGGCACGTGCTAAATTGCACAAAGTCGAAGCAAGAGTTTCTTACGCAGTTTCCGTTCAAAGCAGAAGCTTTGAACGAGTAAACCAAACGCAATTGTTGGTGTAGCCCCAGATTCACGTTTTACAAGTGCAAATTGGCGTAATCCTTTGGTGAGTGATAATTATCCGGAATCTAATCATTTATCATCAACACAATTTTCCCAATATTCTCCCGCCGCTCCATCCGCTGATGGGCTTCCGCCACCTGCTGCCAGGGAAACACTTTATCAATAATTGGCTTTATCTGACCATTTGCAAAGAGCGGTAACACATCTTTGACAAAATCACTTGTAAGTCGAATTTTGTATTCCTGGCTTCGTGAGCGCAGAGTGGTGCCAATAATCCGTAACCGTTTCCGCAGAATTGGCCCCAGGCTGAATTTGGGAATTTTCGCTCCACCCATCGCGGCCAGGAAAATGATTTTTCCATCGATTGCCGCCGAGGCAATATTTTGCTCCCACAACGGCGCGCCGATGTAATCAACAATTACATTCACACCCTGGTTATGAGTTGCCTCCAATACATGGGAGGCAAATTCACCATCCTGATAATTAATCGCAATTTTGGCGCCCAGTTGCAGGCAAAAATCGATCTTTTTGGCTGAACCGGCAGTGATGATAGGAATAGCATGGTATGCACGCCCCAATTGGATCGCAGCCGTTCCCACGCCGCTGGCACCAGCATGGATTAATACATGATGATCAGCCTTGATCTGCCCCAGCCAAACAAGTGCCTGGTAAGCAGTTAGAAATACCTCCGGAACCGCTGCGGCTTCTTCAAAAGACAAATTGCCCGGGATGGGGATCGCCATACGAGCAGGAATAGTCACATATTGCGCATATCCCCCTCCAGGCAGCAGCGCACAAACTCGATCTCCTCTCCGCCAACCGGAGCTATCTTTCCCGACCTCTTCCACAACTCCGGCCATTTCCAAACCCAGTATAGGACTGGCGCCTTCCGGTGGCGGATATTTGCCTTCTCGCTGCAAGATGTCTGCTCTGTTTAATGCCGTTGCTTTGACTTTGACTAATAGCTCATCACGAGTTGGCGCTGGTGTGGGATATTCGCCAATAGTCAACTGATCGGTTCCGCCATATTCTTTTATCAGCACTGCTTTCATTAATAGTTATCCTGATTAAAATGGGGGAGCGGACTGCTTCCTCCCGTACGGTAAGTTATTCGTGAAATTTAACAAGAAATTTAATTTCGGTTTATCGATAATGCTTGAATCTATTGCAGCTTACCGCAGAAAGTTAATTCCTGTCTTTCTCTTTTATGATTGGTTCTCTCTTCAGGATCGCGTCCATTTGCGCATTCTTGGCAAATTCCTTCAAATTGAATCCGGTATCCTGAAATCTGAAAATCATCGTGATCAGGGAGTGAAATGCCATTCAATGAATCTTCATACACATCGACAATTTTTCGGCAATGCAGGCAAACCACATGCTGATGTTGATCGGTATTCCCGTCGTATCGTGCTAAATCATGTAATGGGGTCACCTTATCAATTAATTGATGTTCGGCTAATGTTTCCAGCGTTTTGTAAACTGTCGCCAGGGAAATTGATGGATACTCCGATTTTACATCCTCAAAGATTGTTTCTGCGGTTGGATGTTCCTTTGAATTCACCAACGATTTATAGATAAGAATCCGTTGATACGTCACATTCAACCCTTTTTCGCGACATGCATTGATAAATTGATCTATGGTGTTCATAATTATTTTCCTTCATTGAATTTTGCATAAGCCTTCAAAAAAATAATGTCTTAACGAAGTATGAGCAAGCCTGGATTCAAAAATTCAGATATCTAATCAAGCGCTTTTATCAACGCATCAACATATTGTTCGGTTGTTGCGTTTCCCCCCAGATCTTTGGTAATATTTTTTCCTTCCCCCAAGACTGTATTAACAGCTTTATAGATTTTGGCGGCGGCTTCATGTTCCTCCAGATGCTGTAACATTAGCGCACCGCTTAAAACCAACGCGGTAGGATTGGCGATTCCCTTTCCGGCAATATCCGGCGCAGTACCGTGTACCGCTTCAAACACAGCCCCATTGACGCCAATATTTGCGCTCGGCGCAACACCTAATCCCCCAATAAGTCCGCTGGTAAGATCCGAGATAATATCGCCAAAGAGGTTTTCCATGACCAAAACATCGAACCGAGTCGGATCCTGAACCAGTTTCATGGCGGTTGCGTCAACGATTGCTTCTTCATATTCAATTTCCGGATAGTTCCGGGCGATATGTTTGGCGACTTCCAGGAAGAGTCCGTCGCTTAATTTTAGTATATTGGCCTTATGCACTACCGTAACTTTTCTTCGACCGTATTTTTTAGCCACTCTGAACGCCGCACTGATGATGCGCTCCGAACCTTTTTGGGTAATGATCCGTTGGCTCTCGATGACGCCGGGAATGACCACATGCTCCAATCCGCTGTAAAGTCCTTCCGTGTTTTCCCGCATAACAATCAGATCAACGTTTTTGTAAGGCGTTTTGATCCCTTTTATGGATTTTGCCGGTCGATAATTGGCATATAACTCCAGACGTTGACGCAATTCCACATTTACGGAGCGGAATCCGGTTCCAATCGGAGTGGCAATGGGTCCCTTTAAGGCAACTTTATCGCGTTTAACAGATTCCAGGGTTTCTTCCGGCAAAGGCGTACCAAATCGGTTAATCACTTCCGCCCCAGCCTGGTGATAGTGCCAATCTATTTTTATGCCTGTTGCATCCACTACTTTTTGTGCTGCCGCCGCTACTTCCGGCCCGATGCCGTCCCCGGGAATCAATGTAACCGGATATGCCATATTATTTTCCTCTGCTCATGTATAACACTTAATAAAAATTCCACTTGTTATACTATTCCCCAACGCAGTAATCGGCCTGCCTGCCTCGCATTCAGGCAGGGCATCCATACTGCATAGTATCAAGGTCTTCTACTCATTCACTATACAAATCCTGTAGAGCATCTTTTAAAGTCGGAAACAAAAATTGATACCCGGCTTCCTCAAGGCGCTTCGGGTATGCTCTTTGACTGGCAAAAACCATTTCGTCTGCCATTTCGCCCAAAGTCAATTTTATTACCGGACTCGGCACAGGTATCCATGAAGGTCTGTGCAAAACCTTCCCTAATTGATTCGTAAATTCTCGGAATCGTACCGGGTTGGGCGCAGCTACATTAAACAGGCCCGTCAACTGCTGATGTTTTATCAAAAAGCGAATAATGGTAACTTGGTCTTTGATATGAATCCAGGAAAACCAGTGCCGACCGGTTCCGGGAAATCCACCTATAAAAAGTTTGAAAGGGATGGAGATTTTATCTAACATCCCCTCTCCCCTACCCAGTACAACGCCGCTACGCAGAAAGACACATCGAATGTTATATTCTTCAAGCTTTTCTACTGATGACTCCCATTGTTTGACCACCTCGGCAATAAAGCCGCTGCCGGGTTCGGAAGTTTCATCGAGCATTTCTTCGCCACGCGAACCATAAATGCCAATTCCGGAAGCCTGGATCAATATGTTGGGCTTGTTCTTCGCCCGCTCCACCGCTTCAACCATCGCTTTGCCTGCATTGACGCGGCTTTCCAATATTTTTTGCTTGAATCGATCGGTCCAATATTGACCGGAAAGGTTCTCACCGGCCAAATTAATCAGCACCTCTGTTCCTTCCACTGCCTCCTGCCAACCATTTGTAGTTTGGCCGTCCCATTGCAGGCATTCAACCTCTTTTCCCAAAATCCGTTGTGCTTTGTGCGGATCACGACTTAATGCAGTTACTTGATCCCCTTTCGAAAGAAGTTCCGCACATAAATGTTTTCCGATGAACCCGGTCGCTCCGCTAATCATTATACGCATAATTTTTCAACCATTACTTAAAGAGTAAGTTAACATAGGTCCTCGGTTTAAGTAGGTCGCGTTTATCCACCGTTCCCGATATCATCCCGGTAATCCAATCGGCCACTTCCTCACGCTTTGCTGCTCGTCCCACTACTAAATTGACCAACGGCATAATGCGGGCAGTCTTTTGCAATTGATAACCCAAATTAAGCTCACTTCCGAGACGTTCCCACAACTGATTTGCATACAGTGTTAGTGATTTTGCACTATAATCCGTTCCACCACAAATTTGGGCCAGTGTTTCCGCAGCAATTTTTCCCGAGCACATTGCATTTCCGATTCCTTCCCCGGTGAATGGATCAATAAGCCCTCCGGCATCACCCACCAAAATAAATCCATTTCCATGAACCTGACGCTGCTTGCTTCCGACCGGCAAATTCCATCCCTGTATATCCCCCAACAATTCTGCATTTTTAAATCTATCCCGGAAATTTTCCGATTCAGTTGCTTGAACATGGGCGTATCTTATTCGGACGCCTTTCTTCTTCAGTATCCGATGCACCATTCCAACACCCACATTCGCCATTCCGTTCTCCAGAGGGAAAATCCAAAAATATCCTGGATTTACCTCTTTAATATAATGGATCTCAATAGCATCATCTAACCCGGATACTCCTTTATAGTAAGCACGGGTCGCAACCAATAAATGATCGGGATCATGTTCGTAAAGTCCCATTTTTCGCGAGACAACTGAACTGAATCCGTCGGCACCTACAATAACTTTGCCGGTTATTTCCACCTCTTTGCCATCCTCAAGGCGTCCCTGTATTCCTTCAACCTGTCCATTTTTTTTCATCAGGTCTTCAACCGATAGACCTTCAATGGTTTCCACCTTTTCTTTGGCTGCCTGAAATAAAATATTGTCAAACACCGTCCTTCGGCAGACGTATCCGCTGACGACGCCATCATACGAGCCGGGATGAAACTTTACCCTGGCTGCTTGTCCATTGGGTGAGGAAAATATGACACTATGTACTTTGGCCTGTAAAGAAATGTCCAGTTTATCCAACAATCCCAACTCTTTCAGATATAATATACTTTTTCCTGATATTGCGTCTCCGCAGATCTTATCTCTGGGGAAGTGTTTTTTATCAACCAGTAAAACTTTTAAACCTTGTTGCTCGGCATATAAGGCAGTGGTTGAACCAGCCGGTCCCGCGCCAACAATAATGACATCGTAATCGTACTGCATATAGAAATAGGCCTCCTCAGATCAAATTGCTACATCTTCCGTTCAGGGTGATTTAGTTGTCGGCAAAATATAAAGTCGGAGAGGGGGAAATTGCAATAGAGGACATACTTTAGTTGAAGGTATTTTAACTTTTTTATAGTGGAGATTCGAAAATGATTGTATCTTAAATTAATGATCGTATCGTTAACTTTTGTATTTGATCGTCTAATAAACCGATTGTGAAAATTATAAAGGAGAGAGTCCCATGAAGTATGATGTAAAGGACCTGGAACTGGCAACAGAAGGTAAAAAGCGTATTGAATGGGCAGATAATGACATGCCGGTTTTGGAAGAAATCCGCAAACGATTTGAAGTTGAAAAACCGTTAAAAGGCAAAAAAATGGCTGCTTGTTTGCATATTACGACAGAAACAGCCAATCTTGCTCGTACCCTTAAAGCCGGAGGCGCCGATCTGGTATTGTGCGCCTCTAATCCATTGAGCACTCAGGATGACGTCGCTGCTGCGTTGGTCAAAAATTATGAGATTCCGGTGTTTGCCATAAAAGGGGAAGACCACGAGACCTATTACAATCATATCCATGCTTGCCTGAAGCACGATCCGGTGATCACCATGGATGATGGTGCCGATCTGGTTTCTGTCCTGCATACCGAATATTCTGAAAAATGCCAGCAAATTTATGCCTCCATGGAAGAGACCACTACCGGCGTGATCCGCTTACGTGCCATGAACAAAGACAAAGCGCTTAAATTGCCGGTATTTGCCGTTAATGATGCGATGACCAAGCATCTCTTCGACAATCGGTATGGGACCGGGCAGTCGACGGTAGATGGCATCATTAGAGCGACGGACATTTTGCTGGCCGGTAAAACTGTGGTTGTTTCCGGTTATGGCTGGTGCGGTCGTGGCGTCGCCACACGGATGAAAGGGATGGGCGCCAACGTGATTATCACCGAAGTAGATCCGATCCGAGCTTTAGAAGCCGCTATGGATGGCTACTGGGTAATGCCGATGGAAAAAGCCGCTTCCATGGCAGATTTAATCGTAACCCTGACCGGCAATATTCATGTCATCAACGAAAAGCATTTTAAGGTGATGAAAGACGGGGCGGTTGTGGCCAACTCAGGGCACTTTAACGTGGAAATCGATATACCCGCCCTGGAAAAATTAGCTGTCAAGGTCAGAAAAAATATTCGCAATAATATTGTGGATGAGTATCAACTGGAAGATGGCCGTCGTATATTCTTGTTAGGTCATGGCCGCTTAATTAACCTGGCTGCAGCCGAGGGCCATCCTGCCAGTGTAATGGATATGAGTTTTGCTACTCAGGCCCTGGTAACGGAATATGCCCTGCAAAGAAAATTAACACCTGATGTTTATGAAGTACCGGGGGAGATTGAAAAGTATATTTCCACCCTTAAATTGAAAACCATGGGCATCACCATTGATATATTAACCGACGAACAGGCGAACTACTTAAATTCCTGGGAGATGGGCACTTAATGTTGCAATTTATTTGAGACGCATTTTTAAAAGCCTCTTCCGGATCCGGAAGAGGCTTTTTTGTTTATAGAAAAACAACATGCGATTGCGCTTCCGCAATTACTCCCCTATTTTTGAAGCATATCTGTAAAGACTAAAATAACGAGTATAGATAATGATAGAGCAAATAAAAAGGCTGGAACGAATTGCTCGGCAATTGGAACCTGACACTGAGCGAAGGCATGAGCATCGCAAGAGCATCATTCAATATACAGAAGATTTCCTGGACCGAGTTTACGAACTTCCGGCCTATATTTTGACTGATGATAAAGGCACCGCACTCTACGATTCTCCGATCACAGAGGGGCCTTCTGACATAGAGCCACTCATAAACATAATTAAGACAAATGTAGATCGCCCGGGGATAAATCCGGCTTCCGGCGGACATCTGGGCTATATTCCCGGTGGTGGCATTTATGATGCGGCGCTTGGTGATTATCTGGCCGCGATAACCAATCGTTATTCCGGCGTATTTTTCGCTTCGCCCGGCGCGGTGCGAATGGAGAACATGCTCATCCGATGGATGGCTGAAATAGTAGGTTATCCCCGGAATACACTTGGAAATTTGACTTCCGGCGGTAGCATCGCCAATTTAATTGGCATCACCACTGCCAGGGATGCGTTTTCACTCCGGGCAAAAGATTTTCCCAAAGCAGTCATCTATTTAACCAGGCAGGTTCATCACTCCATCGATAAGGCCATCCGTATTGCCGGGTTACGAGAAACTGTTCAAAGATATATCCCTGGGGATGACCGCTTTCGGATGCAGCCTGAAGTCTTACAAAAAACCATCTCTCAGGATAGAAAAGCCGGGTTGATTCCCTGGCTAATCATTGCCTCTGCCGGTACTACTGACACCGGTGCCGTTGATCCTCTTGATGACATCGCTTCAATTGCAGCATCAGAGAGACTATGGCTGCATACCGATGGCGCCTACGGTGCATTTTTTATGCTCTGCGAGGAAGGAAAGAAAATACTAAAGGGGATTGAAAAATCAGATGCGATTGTGATGGATCCGCATAAAGGTTTATTCTTGCCTTATGGAAGCGGGGCAATTCTGGTTAAGGATACCCAAAAACTTTTGGAATCCTATCATTATCAAGCCAATTACATGCAGGATGCGCTTTCTTCTCAGGATGAACTATCTCCGGCAGACCTGTCTCCCGAACTCACCAAACACTTCCGGGGCTTACGCTTATGGCTGCCTTTAAAATTGCTGGGTGTCAGGCCTTTCCGCGCAGCTCTGGAGGAGAAGCTTTTGTTGGCGCGCTATTTTCATCAGAGGCTTCAGGAAATTGATGGTTTTGAAGTTGGCCCCTGCCCCGAACTATCTGTAGTCACATTTCGATACATACCCAAACATGTAGATGCAAACGAGTTTAATAAACTGCTGGTGCAGAGAATTCAGAGAGATGGGAGGATATTTTTGTCATCAACCACTCTGGAGGGAATATTTATTTTGCGTCTGGCGATTCTATCTTTTCGAACCCATTTACAAACTATCGATAAAACGATAGAAATATTAAAAGAGAAGGTCGAGAACCTGGAAACTAATAGTTGTTAAATTTACTGCAATTCGCTAATCAGGCTAAATGGCGAGATCAATTGATAATTTCCAAATCCATAATCGTCGCGGAAGACAACTTTTAAGCTCGGCTCAACATAGTGCCAGACTTCAACACTGCTCCGAGTGTTCGGATCGACATGTCGAGTTTTGTTATCCGGATTTCCCATCATGATATAAACTTTTCCCTGGTCGGTAAACCACCCTTTCTCATCATTCCCTTGCCAAAAATACGTTTCAGCAAGAAATACCCGACTATAAAATTCCGTCATTAGCTCATTCTTCACTGTTTCGGGTGTGGGGTCCCGCTTTTCCCAAAACTTATCCACCAGGTGTTGCCTTTCCTTCGCCGGAACATCTTGAAGTTGTTTCCACTCAGCTTCACTGGCAATCAATTTTAGTTCCTTTAACAATTTGTCGTAAGTTTTAAAACGGAGATCGGTAGGGCTCTGATAAACCGTGAAGCGATTGGATCGCTCTAATTCAAATGGACTATTCTTGGAGCGAATCTGTACTAACATCTGGTACTCACCCGGTTTTAATCGTTCGGTGTCAAATGAATACATCACCGGGATTTTAGGTTTCATGGAGTCGATCCATTTATCTTCCAATATTTTCTGTTGATTTTCTGGATCAATAAGAGATATGGTGTAATGTATCTGGTCTCCGTCGTTCACTTTTTGATGGTAGATCTCAAAATAACAATACAGGCCCGGTTGTTCCACACCGTAAACTCTGGCCGGATAAGGCAATACTGTTCTTTTGCTTTGATTCCCCGATTCATTGACCTGATCTTTCTTGGCAAACAAAATATCGCTTACTTCTATGGGCGAAGCGGTGCTGTTTTGGACTTCAAATTTTCGATGAAGAGTTTTATCACCTTGCGCATTCTTATCAGTTATGCGAACCAGTGCGTGATATTCTCCATCTTCCAACTCAAATGATAATCGATACAGCCTGTTCCACTTGTAATTGCTAGCCTCCTGATATGTCTGTGCCTCTAAGCTGTCTGCAATAATCTCTATTGCTACCTGTTCGTCTTTAGCGTTGAATATGGCGACTTCTACTTCGTTCCGAGCTATGTATGCGTTTTGGGATTTAGTGAAAGTTAACTCATTAGGATTTAATTCGATAAAAATTAAAGTGTACCCTGGCTGATCGAAGCTCTCCTTCCCGAACCAATCTTCAATGTATATGTCCGCCGATACCCCATCAAAGGCAAACTCATCAAAATTATCTTCTGATTTTAAATGATTCGGAAAGAGAAACAAACCAAGCAGAATAAGCCATAAAATTAAGCGAAATTTGGAATGTTTGTCAGTAAAGAGTCGATGGTCGGTATACATTGTAAATTTAGACATCCTTGTCTTCTCCTTATTTTAATTCCCTTTAATCATCCAATTTCTATTTATTATCGGAGTGGGAGACAAAAAATTAGCATAATTTTTAATTATTTGTTATTTAGTAACTTAACGTCTTTGAGTTAAGCAGTATATCTATTATTTGATTAAATCCTTGACAATCCAGATTCGGTATGTTATATAATAAGTCTTAAATATTCCTTACAAGATTGGATCGCTGAGGCTAGATGTCCGATTGCTGATATTAAGTAATTGGTAAAAGGTAATGAAAATTCCAATGAGGGGGAAAACATATGTTATCTTTAAACACTGTAATTTATGAGTATGAAAAGGTGATATTTAGATTGGATCATATCCTCCATAGAATTATCTATTTTAACGTATTTTAACCTCACCGGTTTAATTCCTTTTTCCCTACTGACTTAGTTTATTTCCAATTGCTTCTGCTGAGATCAAACAATTGACATCAAAAAGTTTCTATTGTTGATGGAGCAGATTGTCCTTGTATCCAGAAAGGGGAAACGTATGGTCATTAAGGTCAACTAAAAATTTAAGCAACTAACTTTTCAAAAACTTAAAAGGAGTTCATGTATGAGTAAAATTGTTGCCGATCATATATTTACATCGGAGTCTGTGAGCGAAGGGCATCCGGATAAAGTTTGCGATCAAATTTCTGATGCGGTTTTGGATGCGTGTCTAAAAAAAGATCCTCGCAGTCGTGTTGCCTGCGAGACTCTGGTCTCCTACGATACCGTTGTGAATGCGGGAGAGATTACCTGTGATGGTTGGAAAAATATAAATACGGAAAAAATTGCCAGGGATGTCGTTCAGGAAATTGGATATAATTCAGAAGACCTGTTGTTCTGGGACCGGTCCTTCAAATATTTGTCCCGAATTCACGGTCAATCCCCTGATATTTCTCAAGGAGTGACGGAAGGTGAAGGACTGTTTGAGGAACAGGGCGCAGGCGATCAGGGAATGATGTTTGGCTATGCAAGCGATGAAACGTCGGAATTGATGCCATCACCCATTGCATATTGCAATCGGATTTTGAATCGCTTCGTGGAATTGCGTAAATCAGGGAGTATCCCCTATTTGCGACCGGACTCCAAATCTCAGGTATCGGTCCGGTATAAAAACGGCATACCGGAACGGATTACGTCAGTAGTACTTTCCCATCAAACCGGTGATATTTCACTGGAAAAAGTTCGCACAGAATTAGTGGAAGCAATCAGGGAAATTCTCGAACCCACTGGATTGGTGAGAGAAGATACCGAATATTACGTCAATCCAACCGGTAAATTTATCCGCGGTGGTCCTTATGCGGATGCCGGATTGACAGGACGTAAAATTATCGTAGATACTTACGGCGGTGTTGGAAGTCATGGCGGTGGTGCGTTTTCCGGTAAGGACCCTTCCAAAGTGGACCGTTCAGCGGCATATTACGCTCGATATGCTACCAAAAATATTGTTGCGGCCGGACTGGCCAAAAAATGCGAAATTCAAGTCGCTTATGCTATTGGTATCGCTAAACCATTAAGTATTAATGTTGAAACCTACGGGACTGGCCTGATTCCGGATGAAGAAATCCAGTCACTATTAGAATCAGGTGAAATGTTCGATTTTCGACCGGCATCCATTATTAAGGAATTGGGCTTGTTGGAACCCAATGGTTGGTCTTACCGGAAAACCGCCACCGGAGGACACTTTGGTCGGGACATGTTTCCCTGGGAAAAGACAGACAAAGCCGAATTATTAAAAGAGGAATTATTGAAGAAGGATGTCGCATGAGTTACAAAAGATTTGATGTCATGGGAATCGGTTCGCCTATCGTGGATCTGCTTGCTATGGTAGCGGACAAATTTATCGACGAACTTGAGGGCGAAAAAGGCGGCATGGAATTGGTTGATAATTCGGTTATCCGCTCTCTGCTTGAAAAAATTGAAGAACCACCGGTGCGAAAATTAGGAGGCGCAGCTGCCAATACCATTTTTGCGCTGACCAGATTAGGCCAATCCACCTCGTTCTTAGGCATGGTGGGAACGGATGAAGACGGCAAATTTTATCAGAACCAGTTTGCTGAGATTGGTGGGGATTGTTCTCGCTTTAAATTTACCGATGAAGCGCCCACTGCTCGCTGTGTGAGTTTGGTAACACCTGACTCTGAACGAACCCTACGCACTCATTTAGGCGCTGCATCTCGGCTAAATCCGGGAGTGATTTCCGTAGATGATTTTAGCGATGCTCGTCATCTTCACATGGAAGGTTATTTGTTGTTTAACAGAGACTTAGCTGTAGATGTTCTGCAAAAAGCCAAAAAATCCGGTTGTACAATCAGCTTTGATTTAGGTTCATTTGAAATGGTTAAAGCTGCTAACGATATCCTTCCGGAATTGCTGGAAAAATATATCGATATTGTGTTTGCCAACGAAGAAGAAGCAGCAGCCTACGATGGAAATAGCGACTATTTGAAAGCATTGGAAGTGATGGGTAAATCATGCGATATCGTCGCTCTGAAGCTGGGTCAAAATGGTGCCTTGATCAGAAAAGACAACGAGATACATGAAATAGATGCGATTTTGGTAGAGAAACCAATCGATACAACTGGTGCCGGAGATTACTGGGCTGCCGGTTTTCTTTTTGGTTATCTAAATGACTGCTCTCTGGAAGAATGCGGAAAAATGGGAGCAATTCTGGGAGGTGAAGTCGTCAAACACATCGGTACTTCTCTTCCTGAAAAAACATGGAAAATCATAAAACATCAATTCAATTCAAAAGAGGAGCAACTATGGATACAGTAATTGCCGAGAAAAAAACCGATTACAAGATTAAAGATATTACATTGGCTGATCTGGGCAGAAGAGAAATTGAAATTGCCGAACACGAAATGCCGGGACTTATTGCAACACGCAAGAAATACGGTCCGCAAAAGCCTCTTGATGGCGTGCGAATTAGCGGAAGTCTGCATATGACTGTCCAAACCGCCGTCTTAATCGAAACCCTGAAGGAATTAGGTGCAGATGTGAGATGGGCTTCCTGCAATATCTTCTCTACTCAGGATCATGCAGCGGCAGCGATGGCACAAAGTGGCATTCCGGTTTTTGCCTGGAAAGGTGAGACTCTGGAAGAATACTGGTGGTGCACCAAACAAGCACTGACCTGGCCGGACGGGAAAGGTCCGCAATTAGTCGTTGATGATGGCGGAGATGCTACTCTGTTGATTCATCATGGTTACTACGGAGAAGAAAATCCTGCATTGCTTGATGAAGCGACCGATAACAAAGAGTTAAAGATTGTAAACGCTCTCTTAAAGGAAACTCAGCAAGAAGATCCGGGATTCTGGCACAGTTTGGTCAACGAGTGGCAGGGCGTATCAGAAGAGACCACCACCGGCGTCCATCGACTGTATCAACAGGAAAAAGAAGGTACGTTGCTAGTGCCGGCAATTAATGTGAATGATTCGGTTACCAAAAGTAAATTTGACAATATCTACGGCTGCCGCGAATCGTTAGTTGACGGAATTAAGCGCGCCACAGATGTGATGATCGCTGGCAAGACTGCCGTTGTGTGCGGTTTTGGCGACGTTGGCAAAGGCTCTGCCGAAGCATTAGCCGGACAACGGGCTCAGGTTTGGATTACGGAAATTGATCCGATCTGCGCATTACAAGCCTGTATGGCCGGCTATAAAGTGACTACTGTTGAAGATGCGCTTCCCTACGCGGATATTTTTGTAACTGCCACCGGCAACAAAGATGTGCTGACGGCTGAACACATGTCTAACATGAAAGATCAGGCCATTGTTTGCAATATCGGGCATTTTGATAATGAGATCCAGGTTGACCAATTGGAACAGTGGCCCGGTATTCAGAAAACCAATATTAAGCCTCAAGTGGATAAATATACCTTTCCCGACGGACACTCAATTTACTTACTGGCTGAAGGACGCCTGGTAAATTTAGGCTGCGCTACAGGACATCCGAGCTTTGTTATGTCTAATTCGTTTACCAACCAGGTCCTGGCACAAATGGATCTCTGGAACTCCAAAAAAGAGGTTGGTGTCTATACGCTTTCCAAAGAGCTGGATGAAGAGGTCGCCAGGTTACACTTGAAGCAGTTGGGCGCAAAATTGACTGAAATGACAGATACACAGGCGGAGTATATTGGCGTGCCGAAGAAAGGGCCCTTTAAACCGGACTATTATCGCTACTAAAATTACGTTATTGAACCCCGTTTAAAGGGACATAATTAAATCGTTATTACGAACCACAAACAAGGTGACTATTATGATTAATCAACAATCATTTGGTGAGAACCCCATAAAGGTTCGGGATACCGGCCACTACCAAAAAGAATATGTTCAAACTTTTGTGGAAAAATGGGATGAGCTCATCAATTGGGAAAAACGAGCCAGGAGTGAAGGTGATTTCTTCATTTCCTGTCTCAAAGAACATAATGCGAAACGCATCATAGACGTGGCGACCGGCACCGGATTTCATTCGGTCCGGCTGCTCAATGCTGGCTTTGAAGTTATTAGCGCGGATGGTAGCGCGGAGATGTTAGCCAAAGCATTTGAAAATGCCCGCGAGTACGGACATATATTGCGAACGGTACAAGCGGACTGGCGATTCCTGAACAGAGATATTCACGGCGAATTTGATGCAATCATCTGTTTGGGAAATTCATTCACCCACATCTTTTCCGAACGCGATCGGCGAAAAACGCTGGCAGAATTTTATACCATGTTGAAGCATGATGGTATTTTAATTCTGGACCAGCGTAACTACGATGCGATTCTCGATCATGGGTATTCCAGTAAACATATCTATTATTATTGTGGCGATAATGTTAGTGTTGCACCTGAACATGTGGACGATGGATTGGCTCGATTCCGGTACAGATTTTCTGACGATAGCACATTTTATTTAAACATGTTTCCCCTTCGCAGAGCCTATACCAGAAAGCTTATGTTAGAAGTAGGTTTCCAAACAGTTGAAACATACGGTGATTTCCACGAAACCTACCGGGAAGAGGAGCCGGACTTCTTTATCCATGTCGCGAAAAAGAAGTACGAACATAATCAATAAAGGAGGTAATACTATGCATAGAACATATGATGACGAAGTCATTTCCGTTGCCCAGAATTATTACAATAGCGATGATGCGGATAATTTTTACTACACCATTTGGGGCGGTGAAGATATTCACATTGGAACTTATGAATCCACAAATGAATCGATATTCGATGCAAGCCGAAGAACAGTCGAAAACATGGTATCCCAGCTAAAAAATCTTGATGATAGCTGTAAAGTGCTGGATTTAGGTGCGGGCTATGGCGGTGCAGCTCGTTATCTGGCCAAACATTACGGGTGCCAGGTAGTCGCATTGAATTTGAGCGAAGCCGAGAATAAGCGAAATCGTCAAAAAAACCAAGAACAAAATAGTGATCATTTGATCGAAGTATTGGATGCCAATTTTGAAGATGTCCCCTACCCCGACAATTCCTTCGACGTTGTCTGGTCTCAGGATTCATTTTTGCACAGCCCCAATCGAGAGCAAGTTTTGGCCGAGGCTGCTCGGGTACTCAAGAGTGGCGGCGAATTTGTTTTTACAGATCCGATGATGTCCGATAATTGCCCGGAAGGAGTTTTACAACCGATTTTGGATCGCATTCATTTGGAAAGTTTAGCTTCTCCGAAGTTTTATCGGGAAGTGTCTAAAAAGCTTGGCCTGGAAGAAATCTCCTTTAAAGATCATACTCAACAATTGGTCAATCACTATTCCAGAGTTTTGGAAGAAACTGAAAAAAACGAAACCGAACTCCGCAAAAATGATGTATCTGAAGACTATATTTCCAATATGAAAAAGGGACTTCAACATTGGATAAATGGCGGCCAAAATGGCTACCTGACGTGGGGGATTTTCAATTTCAAAAAGAAATAAAGGAATATTCTTAATGATTCTCGCCTTTCCGGGAGAGGATCTGAGTTTTTCAGTAATCTTCCCGGAAAGGTGTTGGCATAAATTGCAAATGAGTCAATTTCCTGCGCAGCTAATTACAGCAAAGAACGGTAACCATTAAACTCAAAACGCTACGGTGTAGTCATGCATATACAAGATATTTTTCGTGAACATAGTACAACTTTTAGCTTCGAGTTTTTTCCGCCGAAAACGAAAAAAGGTTTCGATAAACTTTTTCGAACTATTCAGGATTTGATGCCCTATGAACCATCTTCTGTGAGTGTGACCTACGGCGCCGGTGGCAGTACCAGAGAACGCACGCACGACTTAGTAGTAAAGATACATGAAGAAACCAATTTAACTGTGATTCCGCATCTCACTTGTGTAGGTGCCCATCGTAAGCAAATTTATTCAATTCTCAAACGATATGCAGATAAGGGTATTGAAAATATCTTTGCTAACTCAGAGGTGATCCACCAAAAGGCCAAAAAGATTTTAAACCGCCCAAAGACGGATTTCCGTATGCCACCGATTTGGTTGCATTTATCAAAAAGCATTTTCCGCATTTTGGCATTGGCGCGGCTGGTTTTCCTGAAGGACACCCGGATACAACCAATCGCTTGCAAGAGATCGAATTTCTTAAACAAAAGGTGGATGCAGGCGCTGACTATATCGTAACCCAAATGTTTTTTGATAATAGAGATTTTTATGATTTTCAACAACGCTGTGAAATAGCAGGAATAGAAGTGCCAATTATCGCAGGTATTATGCCAATCACCTCTCGTAAGGGAATGGAAAAAATGGCAGACCTTGCGGCCGGTTCTCGCTTCCCGGCCCGACTATTAAAAGCCATCGAACGCGTGGATAATGATGGTTTGGTTGAGAACGTCGGGGTGCATTGGGCAACCGGTCAGGTATTAGAATTGCTGGACAATGGTGTAAGAGGCCTCCATTTTTACACCTTAAATAGTTCGACTGCCGCCCAGCGAATATACGAATCCTTAGGCGTTACCAATTTGCAGCAATTGGCAATTTGATCATTTAATCGGTAAAAAATGTTTTACCTGGTGTTACATAAACAAGGGTTAATATCGGAGCATTGATCCACTTCCCTTAAAAAAAGGGTTCTAGGGGAGAATTCCTGAGTACAGAGGACTTAACCAAATTTGCCTTAACAAAACAAACTATAATTTCGCATTCAAAATCTATTTACTTTTGAATTGCTATTTGGGAGGGCATTTGGGTTGGCTTTTTATCACCTAAAAGATTGATTTACATTCTAAAATTATATATAATTTGTTAAGCTTATAAAGACGAAATTCGAACATTGATTAAAATCATTTTATCGGACGGAGTGTTTTACCATGAACATCACACTTTATCAAAATCATCCTATTTATAAAAGTTTAAAAAAGCGTATCCTCATTTTGGATGGCGCAATGGGTACGATGATTCAAACCTATAAATTGAGCGAGGAAGATTTTCAGGGAGACAAATTTAAAGGGCATTCGACAAAACTGCAGGGTAATAATGACTTGCTTTCCATTACTCGCCCGGAGATTATTAAAGAAATTCACCGCAAATACCTGGAAGCAGGTGCTGATCTTATTGAAACCAATACCTTTAGTGCCAACGCCATTTCCCAAAAAGATTACGACCTGGTTGATCAGGTTTACGAAATGAACCTTTCCTCTGCAAAAATTGCTAAAGAAGCAAGCAAAGAAATTAGCGAAAAAACACCCGAAAAACCTCGTTATGTTGTCGGTGCAATCGGACCGACCAATCGCACCGCATCTTTATCACCGGATGTGAACAAACCGGCTTATCGCAATGTAAACTTCAATCAGCTAAGAGACGCCTATTACGAACAGGTTCGGGGATTGGTGGATGGTGGCGCAGATCTCCTGCTGGTGGAGACTGTATTTGACACCTTAAATTGTAAAGCTGCCCTCTATGCTATCGAGAAATTCTTTGAAGAAACCGGCCAATCACTTCCTTTAATGGTATCCGTTACAATTGTCGATGCCAGCGGACGCACACTTTCCGGTCAAACTCTGGAGGCGTTTTTAGTTTCCGTATCCCATGCACCGCTGCTCAGTATCGGAATCAATTGCGCCTTAGGGGCGGAGGAAATGCGTCCCCACATCGAGGAGCTATCCAAATTAGCGCCGGTTTTTGTCAGTAGTTATCCCAATGCCGGGTTACCCAATGAATTCGGCGAATATGATCAGTCCACCGATGAAATGACTGCTTTGTTAGAGGATTTTGCGGATAGCGGTTTTCTGAATATTGTGGGTAGTTGCTGCGGAAGTACGCCTGAGTTTACCAGAGCTATTTCTAATACTATGGAAGGAAAAGCCCCGCGCCAAATACCGGAAGTTCCTAAATATTCCAAATTTAGCGGACTTGAACCATTAACCATCCGTCCGGAAAGCAATTTTGTAAACGTTGGCGAACGCTGTAACGTGACCGGGTCGCGCAGATTCTCCCGTTTGATCACCGAAGAAAAGTTCGAGGAAGCCCTGGAAGTCGCCCGGCGGCAAGTCGAAAACGGGGCCCAGATGTTAGACATCAATATGGATGAAGGGCTACTCGATTCCGCAGAGGCGATGGAAAATTTTTTACATTTAATCGGCTCAGAACCGGACATTGCTTGCCTTCCGCTGATGATCGATTCATCTAAATGGAGCGTCATTGAGGCAGGCTTAAAATGTGCTCAGGGCAAATGTGTGGTAAACTCCATCAGCTTAAAAGAAGGCGAAGAAAAATTTAAAGAAGAAGCAAAATTAGTACGTCGTTATGGTGCCGCTGTTATCGTTATGGCTTTTGATGAAAAAGGCCAGGCCGACACCAGGGAACGTAAGTTGGAAATTTGTCAGCGTGCCTACCGTATTTTGACAGAAGAAATAGGCTTTCCACCGCAGGATATCATCGTCGATCCCAATATCTTTGCGGTGGCGACCGGTATCGAAGAACATAATAACTACGCGGTGGAGTTTATTGAAGCCACCCGTCAAATAAAAGCCAAACTTCCCCATGCACTCGTCAGTGGTGGAGTGAGTAACATTTCCTTCTCTTTTCGGGGTAATAATCCGGTGCGGGAGGCAATGCACTCTGCATTTTTATATCATGCCATTAAAGCAGGCATGGATATGGGGATTGTGCATGCCGGTCAGATAACTGTGTATGAAGAGATTCCTAAAAAACTACTTGAATTGGTTGAGGATGTTTTATTCAATCGACAGGATGATGCTACCGAAAAATTGGTCGATTATGCAGAAACCGTAAAGCACGAAGGCAAAAAACAGGAGCGGGACGAAGCCTGGAGACGGGGTTCCGTTGAGGAGCGCCTTAAACATGCCCTGATAAAAGGTATTGTTGAATATATAGAGCAGGATACCGAAGAGGCGCGTCAGAAATACGAACAGCCGCTGAACGTTATCGAAGGGCCGTTGATGGATGGAATGAACATTGTCGGTGATCTGTTTGGTTCCGGAAAGATGTTCCTGCCTCAGGTGGTTAAAACTGCCCGCGTGATGAAAAAAGCAGTGGCTTATCTGATTCCTTACATGGAAGAAGAGAAGAAAAAGAGCGGAGATACCAGGAGTGCAGCAAAGGTGGTTCTGGCCACGGTTAAAGGCGATGTTCACGATATTGGCAAAAACATTGTCGGCGTGGTTCTGGCATGCAATAATTATGATATCATTGATTTGGGCGTAATGGTTCCTGCGGAAAAAATATTGAAAGTTGCCAAAGAAGAGAATGCGGACGTTATCGGTTTAAGCGGTTTGATTACGCCTTCCTTAGACGAAATGGTACACGTCGCCAAAGAAATGAAACGGCAGAATTATGATGTTCCCCTATTAATCGGCGGCGCAACCACTTCAAAAGTTCACACCGCAGTTAAAATTGCTCCGGCTTATGAAAATCCGGTTGTCCACGTCCTGGATGCCTCTCGCTGTGTGGGCGTGGTTGGCAATCTGCTGAAGCCGGATACCAAATCGTCTTTTGTAGAATCAATTAATTCTGACTATCAAAAAGTTCGGGAGTCTCATGAGCGCAAGCACAGCGGAAAGAAATTAGTGTCCATTGAAGAAGCCCGACAAAATCACTATAAGATTGACTGGAAAAAGGCAGATATTACCCAACCGGCCTTTTTCGGTACAAAACAATTTGAAAATTTCCCGCTTGATAAAATTCGGGAAAGGATTGACTGGACGCCCTTTTTCCATGCCTGGGAATTGAAAGGCAAATACCCGTCAATCTTCGAAAAACCGGAATATGGTAAAGAAGCGAAGAAACTATTCGATGATGCGCAAAGGCTTTTAGATAGGATCGTTGATGAAAAAATACTCACGGCAAAAGGTGTGATTGGATTTTACCCGGCCAACAGTATTGGCGATGACATCGAAGTTTATACCGATGACAATCGTAAAACGGTTCAGACTGTCATCCACAGCCTTAGACAACAGATGAAGAGAGGCGAGGATCGTAGCAATATGGCCCTGGCAGACTTCATTGCTCCGAAAGATAGCGGTATAAAGGATTATATCGGTGGATTTGCAGTGACTACCGGGCTCGGTATCGAAAATTTTGTGGAAGCGTTTGAGAAGAAGAATGATGATTATAACTCAATTTTAACCAAAGCGCTTGCAGACCGCCTTGCCGAAGCGTTTGCGGAGCTGTTACATGAATTAACGCGCCAGGAATTTTGGGGCTATGCGCCGGCAGAGAAGTTGAGCAATGAGCAGTTGATCAAAGAAGAATATCGAGGGATACGTCCGGCAGCCGGTTATCCGGCCTGTCCCGATCATACTGAAAAGCCGATTTTATTTGAGTTAATGAATGTCACTGAACAAACTTCAATTAAATTGACTGAAAATTATGCCATGTTACCGGCTGCATCGGTATCCGGTCATTATTTTGCCCATCCGGAAGCAAAATATTTTGGTGTGGGGAAAATCGGCAAGGATCAGGTGATGGATTATGCAAGACGTAAAGGAATGGAAATTTCAGTCATGGAGCGCTGGCTGAGACCAATTTTGGGTTATGATGTGTAATAATAAATGCCGGGATGTTCTCGTCCCGGTGTCTTTAATTATATTGGAGTGCGAAAACGTGTCTTTGTTTGACCAGCAATTTCATGCATATAGTACATTTTCATTAGTTTACCACGCTTTAGCGTGCCAATTTTTGTTAAAAGGAAACTCTAAGCTATAGCAGACTAAAGTCCGGTAATCATTTTATGCTTGCATTACCAATCCACTCCGAAAGCTGCAAAATCATCTCTCGAAGTTTATCCTCTCGGATGAGTTTAGCAGCTTTTTCAATAGCAAACCATCGACGTTTTCGTATTTCTCTTTCCAGCCAATCCTCATGAATATCTGTAACTTTCATCAAAAATACCTCCACATTACAAATCCCGCCCCATTTTGAATATTGATATTCGCCCACAGATTCAGCGGATATCTCGCCTTCTATCCCTGCCTCTTCCAGGGCCTCATTTTTTGCCGATTCTTGGGCAGTCAAATCCGGCTCAATTAGGCCCTTTGGGATAATCCAACGCTTACCTTTAACGGTTGTAATCAGCAGTACTTCAACTTCACTACCCTCTATACGATACGGAATAACGGCACATTGATCGTAAATCAATTGTTGAGAATTAATCATTCGCACATTGCTTAAACTATTTGTCATCAATTATTCATAAGATTTAAAACATAATCAATAGGAACGAAATTTCCAATGCTATTTGAGGACTAATTTAAATTTTGAAATGCTGAGGCAATTTAGAGAAGCTATCTCCGCCATGCTTGTCCCGGCGGCATAACGATTGATAGCCAAACAGGGGAGAAGCCAGTCACCTCCCCGTTTCTCTCCCACCCATTAACATGATGAATGCCGCTATTTTGTGCCATTGCGTTAACATTATAAATCACTATTGGTTAATTAGTCTAAGATTATTATTTTATGCCCTGATCTGCGTGTCCAGTGTTGGTGAACTAAATGGCTACTTAATTCAAATCATTTAATATTTGGAGGCTTATATGGACAAGATGGAATTTAAGCCGTACGTTCCTGCGGATTCTACCATGCGTGAATTCACATTTAAGGCACTTCTGATTGGTGTAATCCTGGCTTGTATCCTTGGTGCGGCAAATGCTTATCTGGGTATGAAAGCTGGCCTGACCGTTGCAGCTACTTTTCCTGCAGCGGTTGTCGCAATGGCTGTTTTGAGACCCTTTCGGGGTACAATACTGGAAGAGAATCTTGCCCGGACAACTGCTTCGGTTGGTGAGGCACTGGTAGCCGGAGCGATTTTCACTATTCCCGCCTTTGTTATTTCCGGGGTCTGGTCGGAATTGAGATTTTTTGAAAGTACTGCCATTATGCTTATCGGCGGTGTCCTGGGAGTTTTGTTTGTGGTTATTTTACGACGGACTCTGGTCGAGGAAGCTGAATTGCCTTTCCCGGAAAGCGTTGCCTGTGGAGAGATTGTCAAAGCAGGTCAGGGAGGCGCAACCGGTGCAAAATATGTATTTGGTGCTTTCGGACTTTCTGCGGTATGGGAATTGTTTAAAAATTCCAATGGTATTCAAATTATGAAAGAATATGCCGGCAACTTTTTTTCATTTACCAAATCGCAAATTCAATTAGGCACTGGCACGCAATCTATCGGTGAACCGACTACTTATGGCGGCGGTATATTTTTGGAAACACCTTCCGCCAGTCCCGCCTTAATGGGCGTCGGTTATATTATTGGCGCCAAATTGTCGGCAATCGTCTTTGCCGGGGGGTGCATGGGTTGGCTGGTGCTGGTTCCGTTAGCTCTATTTTTAAATCTCGGTTTAGAGGACCTTCTCAATCAACAAGTGAATTGGAGCACTATGGCGGATGCTGTCTGGCGGAATCAGGTGCGTCCACTTGCAGTCGGTGCAATGATTGTTGCCGCTTTCTATACCCTCTATAATTTAAGAGGTTCGTTAAAGCAAGGTATCGGTAAAGCCATCAGTGATATGCGCTTAGCCAAAGAATCTCCTAAATCGGATAATCGCCTGGAACATGATTTACCTTTCAAAGGCATTTTAATTGCAATCGGTTTTATGATGATGTTCCCCTTGATCGCGCTTTACTTCTTTTTTAGTGGCAGCTTTGGTGGTTCCATCGTGTCTGCGGTGATCATGGCCATTGCCGGATTCTTGTTTGCCGCCGTAGCCGGTTACCTGGTCGGATTAATCGGTAGTTCAAACAATCCGATCTCCGGTTTAACGCTTTCCACCTTAATAATTGCGGCATTGTTAATGGTGGCGATTGGGCTGACCGGAAATCCGGGAATCGCTGCTGTATTGGGCGTTGCCGGGGTGGTTTGCTGTTCTGCAGGTGTTGCTGGTGATATGATGCAGGATTTAAAAGTCGGACATATATTGGGTGGCTCTCCCAACAAAATGCAGTGGGGAGAAATTATCGGAGTGATTATCGCTGCCTTCGTGCTCGTTTATCCGCTTTGGGTTCTTGATAAAACCATTGGCATCGGCGGAACTGAATTACCGGCACCGCAAGCCGGATTAATGGCGTTGATGGCAAAAGGAATTGTCGGTGGCGTCATGCCCTGGGCCTTGGTCATTACCGGGATGTTTTTCGCCCTGGTGTTAATTCTGGTCGGGGCTCCCGCACCAATGTTAATTGCCGTCGGAATGTATTTACCTTTTCATTCCACAGCTGCGATTTTCGCTGGTGGCATTATTAAATGGATCATGGATCAGATGTTGAAAGCTCGCAAGGCTTCCGCCGAAGACAAGGATGCCAAGACCAATGTGGGTGTGTTATTAGCCTCCGGATTGGTCGCCGGTGAGGCGCTAATGGCGGTGATTCTGGCCTTTCTGGTCCTGGGGGAGGTAAAATTACCGTTCATTAGTGATAGCCCCTGGATTGCATTATTAATTTACCCAATTATGTTATACACATTAGTCTATGTACCATTAAAGAGCAAAGGAGCCGCTCCTGTCCACCTCTCTGAGTGAAGCAATTCCACTTCGTAGTCGAGAGTGGAGAACACAAGACAATGGTCAGGTGATTATTTTAGTGCCAAAATTCAGACGTCATCGTCTGGGGCGATGGGTAATGGGTAAAATGAATGATCCCAACTATCGCGTAAAATTGGATGATTTCGGTACACATGTGTGGTTGCACTGCGACGGCAACCACACGGTCAATGACATTGCCAAAGCTCTCCATGAACAATTTGGTGAAGATGTGGAACCGGTTTTGGAGCGCCTGCAATTGTTTATTCAAAAGCTGCAAAAGGGCAACTTTATATCGTTAAATGAGCCCACAACTTAAGTAGTGACACAAACCGCATCACAGATTAAATAATGGCTGTGATGCGGTTTTAACTTCACCACTCCCCTACTCTTAATAATTTAACCTTAAATATCCTAACCTACTCCCTAACCCGGTCAGGCCGAGACAAAAAGGCAAAATAATTATGGGCAATATGATTGGTCAGGAATATTATGCCAATGACCTGCAGTAAATGGAAGATTCCGTTCTAACTGTTCTTTTTAATAATTTTGCCCATAATTATTTTGCCTTGCTATTCGAAATTCGGCGTTCGACATTCGAAATTTATCATAAGAATTTAATTTAACCTCCAAGTCAGGACCTTCCTTTTTAAAACAGACTTTTCGGTAATATAGTTTACTGAATTCTCTTTCCTCATATCTTATTTGTTAATTTAGATGTTTTGTTTTCGGTTTTGAATAAAGATATGTTTTTATTATATTAAGCTGCAATTTTATAACGTGGACTATAATACTCAGATTGGAGGTATAGATGTTTAAAGGCCACCCCAGAGGACTCAGCGTGCTATTCTTTACCGAAATGTGGGAAAGATTTAGCTACTACGGTATGCGTGGCATATTGGTCTTGTTTTTGACAGCTGCAATTGAAGCCGGTGGATATGGCATGAATACCCAGACTGCCGGTGCAATTTATGGATTGTATACGGCATTAGTTTATCTTCTTGCGTTACCGGGAGGCTGGATTGCTGATAACTTACTCGGCCAGCGACAATCGGTTTTTGTTGGCGGAATTATTATCGCTGCAGGGCATTTTAGTATGGCTATTCCTTTACAAGAAACATTCTATTTAGGGCTTATTCTGATTGTGTCAGGAACCGGCTTATTAAAGCCCAATGTCAGCGCCATAGTTGGTGAATTATATCCGGAAGGCGGCGCCCGCCGTGATGCCGGATTTTCTATTTTTTACATGGGCATAAATGTCGGTGCATTGGTAGGGCCCCTGGTTTGTGGCTTCTTGGGAGAAGGTATCAATTGGCATCTTGGTTTTGCAGCCGCCGGAGTGGGGATGGTAATGGGATTGATCCAGTACAAAATCGGAATTAAGCATTTTGGTGAATCCGGAGTTCTTCGGGAGGATGCGAGCCAAAGAATAAGTCAATCCAAGCGAAATTTTTTCTCCGGAATTGGCATTATTGTACTGATTGCGTTGATGTTGACAATTTTACATAACACCGCAATTATACATCTGACCTTGCAAGGTGTTGCCCAGTGGACCGGAATAATTATTGTTGGTTTGGCGATTTTATATTTTCTCTATTTATTGATATTCGGAAAACTTGATACCGGAGAAAAGAAACGCATTATCGTGATTTTCTTCCTGTTTATCGGGGCAGCCTTGTTTTGGTCTGGTTTTGAACAGGCGGGTTCTTCAATGAATCTTTTTGCCGAACGTCTGACTGATCGAATGATGTTCGGCTTTGAAGCACCGGCCAGCTGGCTTCAATCGATAAATCCATTATTTATCATCATCTTTGCTCCTGTATTTGGCTCTCTTTGGGTCGGGCTGGCTAATCGCGCCAAAGAACCATCTATACCTGCAAAATTTGGCTTGGGTTTGCTGTTGTTGGGAATAGGATTTTTAGTATTAGCCTGGGCCTCTGGTTTTGCCAGCGTTGAAAATAAAGTTACGCCAATGTGGTTAGTGCTCACTTATTTTCTGCACACCACCGGTGAGCTCTGCCTGAGCCCGGTAGGTCTCAGCAGTGTTACCAAGCTCGCTCCCAAACATTTGGTAGGACAAATGATGGGCATCTGGTTTATGGGATCTGCACTTGGCAATTTAATCGCCGGCTTATTGGCCGGACAATTTGAGGCAATGCCGCTACCGGAATTATTTGGAATGGTATTTTTGATCTCCGGGGGCGCCGGTTTACTGTTTCTGATCTTTGCCAAACCGATTCAAAAATTAGCCAAAGGTGGAAATTAAATATTTTTTTGACTTCGTCAATGTCACAATTACATGCCTCTACAGGAATGTTTCTGTAGAGGCATAGTTTAAAATCGGCATTTTAGCACTCGCGCCGCCATAGCTTCCTCTGTAAGCCTATTCTCTCCACACATCCCAAATCATTAATAAATCCCCTCTACTGTCAACATCTATTTATTTTTCGATTTTGATGTAAAATTGCCATTCAGTATATTCCTTCCTTTATTTTTGACTGCCGCTTGAAGCGTATAATGAATTGCTTAGAAGGAAATCATAAAATCCAATATTCTCCATTCAACGCAAGTTGCTAATTAAGGAGGACCTATGTTCAAAAAACACCCCAAAGGCTTACCTGTTCTGTTCTTTACCGAAATGTGGGAACGCTTTGCCTATTACCTCATGCTCGGAATTTTTGTCCTGTATATGACCGACTCGGAGCGAGGCGGTCTTGGATTTGATACCGGCCCGGCAAACAATATTTACGGCTGGTTTATTGCACTGGTTTATTTGACGCCATTCATCGGTGGTATCATTGCAGACCGTTATCTCGGATATCGCAAAAGTGTGGTCACTGGTGGCTTACTGATGGCTGTCGGGTATTTAGGTCTTGGATTGGTCCCCGGAATGGCGCCTTTTTACATTTCGTTAGGCCTGATTATTTTTGGTAATGGCTTTTTCAAACCCAATATTAGTTCGATTGTCGGTCGGCTTTATCCTGAAGGAAGTAAACTGAAGGACACCGGCTATAACATATTTTATATGGGTATCAATATCGGTGCGTTTGTGTGCAACTTTGTTGCTGCGATTCTCCGAAATCGTTTCGGCTGGGGCTGGGCCTTTGCGGCGGCCGGAATTGGTATGATCATCGGCGTCATTATCTTTATACGCGGTCAGAAAAACCTGGAAGGAACATCCGACCGTGGGGATGACTCCGTCGTCGAAGAAAATGTCCTTCTTAAGCTGGCTACGCAGATTTTCCTGCCCGCCATCGCCGCCGGCTTACTTGGCTACGTCCTGTCAAGCCTGCTAAAGTTCGGTGGTTTTTTTACACCGGCAAACACGGCCTTTGTTTTCGCAGTCATTCCTATTGTCATTTACTATGTATTGCTGTGGGCAAAAGCGCCTCAACATGAAAGGGGGCCTATCGCAGCCCTCCTGGCAATTTGTGCGGTGGTGATTGTCTTTTGGATGATTTTTCATCAAAATGGCAATACGCTTACCTTGTGGGGACGGGATCATACCGACCGTGAGGCAGGGGTTTTAGCACCGGTATTGGAAATCTTTTACATGGATCAGCGACCTACCGAACGCTACTATCAAGTAAGTAAAGTGCCCGACGCTGAGATGCCTGAAAATCCAATGAACATCACCTTAATTTCTACCGAACTATTTCAGTCGATCAATCCCGGCTTTATTATTATCTTCACCCCATTAGTAGTTGGACTTTTTGCCTTGTTAAGACGTCGTAATAAAGAACCCTCCACGCCGGCCAAAATTGCCTGGGGATTGGTGATTACAGCCCTTTCTACCCTGGTGATGGTCACAGCGGTTAGGATGACCCACGGGGGAGAAATCAAAGCCTCTCCCATGTGGCTGGTCGGGACTTATGGTATCATTACCATCGGCGAATTGTTTCTCAGTCCGATGGGATTATCCCTGGTGTCTAAATTGGCTCCGGCAAGAGTTACGGGGTTGATGATGGGCGCCTGGTTTCTGGCTACCGCCATTGGCAATAAAATGTCCGGGGTTATCGGTGGATTATGGGAAAAAATTCCGTTGGAAGGGATTTTTTGGATTAACTGTGTCAGCGCCTTAGCCGCTGCTGCGGCCATTGCGGCTTTGGTACCCTGGATTAGACGAATTATGGCCGAGCATGAAACCAATATGGCTAACAGAAGAGGGCCAACTTCCGGCCCCAATGCGTCAACTTCTCCTGAAGTGCCGGATAAAGAATAAATGGTAGGTGTGCCCCGAAGACCTTCCGGGTTTCTAAAACCTGGAAGGTCTGGTTTTTCAAAACTTAAATCAGCTTGCCGATCATGGTCTGATTGTCAACTTGCTCCAACCTGACCGGTAGCAACTTGTTTTCCAAGTCTAAATCAGATTTTACTTTCATGCGGATGTAGGTATCGGTTAATCCGCTCCAATAGCCCTTCTTTTTCTGCTCAAACAACACCCAATCCTTCTCACCGACAAATCTTTGCAAATAGACCTGTCGCTTGCGACGACTCAGTTCGCGCAATCGTTGGCTCCGTTGGGCAATGATCTCCCGCGGCACCTTGTCTTTATAGCGGCGACTCTTCGCATGATCGCGATCTGAGTAGCTGAAAACGTGAAAATAAGTTAACGGCAAATCCAATAAGAGGTTATAAGTTTCTGCAAAGTCCTTTTCAGTCTCACCCGGAAAACCGACAATGACATCGGTTCCAATACATGCCTCCGGTACTTTTTGATGAACAAACTCGATAAATTCGGCAAACTCCGAAACTGAATATTTGCGTTGCATTTCCTGCAAGATTCTGTCGCTACCCGATTGCAGAGGTATATGCAAATAACGGCAAAGCTTACCTTTTTCTACCAGTTTGTTGACAATGTCATCAGGTATAGTGGTCGGCTCAATAGATGAAATGCGGATTCGCCACAATCGCTCAATTGTTTCCAGCTCGTTGAGCACATCAACGATGTTTTTGTCCACGTATCGATAGGTTCCGATATTGATTCCCGTCAAGACCAGCTCCTGATGACCCGCTTCTGTCAACTTAGTAGCTTCAGCAAGAATGTCGGAAAAGACCCTGCTCCTGGCCCTTCCTCTGGCAAATGGAATTTCACAGAAACTGCAGAAAAAATCGCAGCCATCCTGGATTTTCAGAATGGCGCGGGTGTGTTGATGATCGAATCCGGTAAAGGGTATGGTAAAGCTCTCCCGCTGGATAGTCGGGGTAATAAGCTGTGGTGAGTCAGTTCCGCTTTCGCGCAAGATTTTTTCAATATTTAATTTGCGAGCATTTCCCACTACCCAGCGCACGTTGGGCAGTTCAAACAACTTTTCCTTTTGCACCTGAGCCTGACATCCCACCAATGCAATTTGGACGTCGGGATTTGTGCGACGCACCTTATTCACCAGTCGTCGGGTATCTGCATCTCCGTTCTCGGTAACGGTACAGGTGTTGACAATCACCACATCCGGATTTTGACGGTAATCCACTACCTCATAAGTGCTAGGGTTAAACCCTTGTTGTAAGATAGCTGTTTCTGCCTGATTTAATCGGCACCCAAAAGTATAAAAGGCAATTTTTGTTCGCATAAAACTGAATTGTTTTTGAATTTTTGCTTTTATGTGGTATAAATTTCTTTCACTACCTGTAAAAAATCGGATAGTTCTGCGGATCCGCTTCATGTATCAAATCATATACCGTCTCAAATATCTGCTCCACATTGGGCTTGGAAAAATAGTCGCCATCTGTCGCATATGCAGGCCGATGCGGTTTGGCCGGCAATGTTCTGGGCTCTGAGTCCAACCAATAATAGCCGCCTTGCTTTTCGACCACTTCCTGCATCATATAAGCCGTCGCTCCGCCGGGTACATCCTCATCCACGAAAACAATTCGATTGGTTTTCTTTAATGATTCCAGGATAACGCCATTGAGATCAAACGGTAACAGCGATTGCACATCAATCACTTCCGCATTCACGCCTGTTTTTTCTAATAGCTCAGCTGCTTCAATTGCTAAGCGACAACAGGCGCCGTAAGTCACAATGGTTACGTCGGTACCGGGCTTCAGAATCTCGGGAACGCCTAAGGGCACAGTGATCTCGTCAAAGTTATCCGGCAATTTTTCCTTTAGGCGATAACCATTTAATACTTCCACCACCAGCCCCGGTTCATCGGATTTAATCAGTGTATTATAAAATCCTGCCGCCTGGGTCATGTTACGGGGCACCAGGACATGTATGCCTCTGATCAAATGGGTAATGCCACCCATGGGAGATCCTGCATGCCAGATTCCCTCCAGGCGATGCCCACGAGTTCGAATAATGACTGGCGCTTTTTGCCCCCCTTTGGTTCGCCAATGCAGGCAGGCCAGATCATCAGAGATCAGTTGCAAAGCATACAGCAGGTAGTCTAAATACTGGATTTCGGCGACGGGACGCAAGCCTCGCATGGCCATCCCAATTGCCTGGCCGATAATGGTAATTTCACGAATGCCGGTATCCGAAACTCTTAATTCACCAAACTTACTTTGCAATCCCTTAAACGCCTGATTTACGTCACCTAAATAGCCGACATCTTCGCCAAATGCAATAACCCGGGAATCACGACTTAAGAGGCTATCAAAATAAGCATTGAGTACCTCAAACCCATTCTTCTTGGGGGAATTTTCCGCGTAGACCGGCTTCACCTCCTCGACATTCAAAGCTGATTCCGAGGATAGACTGTATAAATGAGAACTAAAGCGTTCGTTATTCTCTTTAACTAATTTATTCTTCCATTGAATTAAATTTTGTTTTTCTTGACTATCTTCATTCCTGATGGTTATCAAAACATTTCGCAAGGCAGCCATCACGCTTTTGCGTGTTACAGCCGGTAACCCGGTAAGTTTTTTCTTTATATCCTGTAATTCCGTAGCATGCTCTGATTTTGGTGAGATCGTGTCAATAAAATTGACCAGGTTTTTTCGATATTCCCGAATGGGCTGTTGAAAGGCTTCCCAGGATTCATTGCGTATATTCTCAACAGTTTTGCGATCTTGCTCTTCCATCGCATCCATTTCTTCATCTGTCGCTATCCCTTCGGCAACCATCCATTCCCGCATTTTTTTCAGGCAATCAGTCTCTCTTTCCCAATCTAACCGTTCTTCCGATTTATAGCGTTCATGACTCCCTGAAGTGGAATGTCCTTGCGGCTGGGTCATCTCCACAATATGGATAATAGCCGGAATATGTTCTTTGCGAGTAGTCTGCGCAGCTGTTAAATATGTTTCTATTAACGTTGAATAATCCCAGCCCTTAACCGTGTACAAAGCAAAGCCCTGCTCCGTGTCCGGATCGTATTGAAAGCCTTTTAACAATTCTGAGATATTTCCTTTGGTAAGCTGATACTTATTGGGAACCGAAATGCCATATTCATCATCCCAAATTGAAAGGAGCATAGGCGCTTTCATCAAACCGATTGCATTGATAGTTTCCCAGAACATGCCTTCGGCACAGGAAGCGTTACCAATTGTTCCAAAGGCGATTTCATTGCCATTGTTCGAAAAATTGGTAAATTGCTTCAGCTCTTCTAATTCACGATACAATCTGGATGCATAAGCCAGGCCCACCAGGCGAGGCATTTGTGAGGCGGTGGGAGAAAGGTCTGCGGCTGAATTCTTCATATCGGTTAAATTTTTCCAACTGCCATCCGGATTTAAACTCCGCGTCGCAAAGTGGGCATTCATGGCGCGTCCCGCGGTTGCGGGATCAAATTTCTCATCAGGATGCGCATAAAGTTGTGCGAAAAATTCATAAATACTATGTTCACCGATCGCAAACATCATGGTTTGATCGCGATAGTATCCGGAACGAAAATCCCCTTTTTGGAATGCCTTGGCCATGGCCAATTGGGCTACTTCTTTCCCGTCGCCAAAAATGCCAAATTTTGCTTTCCCGCTCATAACCTCGCGCCGGCCTAATATACTTGCATGACGGCTTTGATAGCCCAATCGATAATCATTAATAATATCTTCTGCAGTCAGTGTAATATAGGTAAAATCGTAGGTTTTTTCCTGTAGCTCAACATTAGACTTACTTTCTTGGTATTTATTGTTATTAGAACCAGAATGCCTGGAACTCTTTTCAGTTTTTTTGACTCTACTTTTTGCCATAGAATGTTCCGCTATTTTAGTAACTGATTAACTTTCGATATTATGCGATTTGCTCACTTACCATTCTTCGTCAAGTTTGGCCCTGTTGATCCTGGATATATTATTTTCCGAGAAATTTTGGAAGCCCGATCGACAGGAAAATAAGATTCATTGTCAATGTTGAAGAGCCAAATCCAAATTGTGTAATTTACCATAAATTGGAGGGCTTGTCAAGCGCGGGACAAGATCGCTGAGGCGATACAGGATTTTCCCCAATATTTTGGGCATATAACTATGACCAACTCAAATCACTCGTTAATTAGTTGATTTAAACGAGCGATCAAATCATTGGTTGTTAAAGATGATGCAGAAATTTCCAAATTGATAAAATAGATATCATAGTTGCCATTGCGGTCGGAATGGAAGGCAATTGTATTACCGTCCGGGGAATATACCGGATTGGAATCTACACCGGGACTAAACGTTAGGCGCTCCTGATTCGAACCGGTTGTGGTGCACCGATAAATTTCATAATTACCTTCCAGATCGGAAACGAAGGCAACATACTGAGAATCAGGTGATGCGGCAGGATTGACATCGTTAGCTTCCGGGTTGCTGACAATGGTTAAAACCTGACTACCATCTGTCTTCATTGAAAATATATCGTAATTGCCATTTTTATTTGAATGGAAGAAAATACGATTATCATCAGCGCTAAAAGAACCTCCGCCCTCATTCACTTGTGTCTCGGTTAAAGGCTGTTGAAAATCGCCATCTTTTTCCATTATAAAAAGATCGCTTTGTTTAGAAAGATAAGAAACTCTTCTTAAATCTTGACGATCGGAACAAAAGACTATTCGGGAGCCATCATGGCTAAATCGCGGAAGCCAGTCATCCGCAACCGACTGAGTTAAATTCTTTACATAGCCCTTTTTCAAATTAAGTTGTTTAATTTCACGTACCTTTATTTTAGACTCAACCGGCCGACGGTCGTCCTTATTGCTTACAAAAAGAATAAACTCTCCATCCGGAGAATATACCGGCAACTCCTCATCCGCAGCTGTGGAATAGATTGAGGTTTCGGTCTCGGTGCTCAGATCGTACTCAAAAATATCCCAATTACCATCGACTCGCTTTTGATAAACAATCTTATTACCATCGTGCGAAAACGAAGGGAATCCTTCATCAACCGAATCACTGGTTATTGGTTGCAAAACGTAACTCCCAACAATATAATTGGCTATATCGGATTTATGGATTTCCCCATCCGCACTTTGTAAAATCGAACGAAATACTTTGTATGCTGTTTGATAGTTTCTGCGTTCATACTGGATTTTTGCATATTCAAATTGAACTGCTCGCTGATTCGGATCGAGCTCTAATACTTCTTTCATTACCCTCACTGCCTGGGGCTTCATATTCAAATTCAAATATTCTTGATACAACTTCTTTTTTAATTCAATGTCATCGGGATCATCTTCGATCTGCTTGTTCAGGTAGGTGACTCGTTCTTGTGGGGTTAATTGCTGATATTTCTGCTCGGACAACGTTTTGGGACCGCCACACTGCACTACTACAAATAAAATAAGTAACAAAAGTCCACCCTTTGCAACACGCTTCATTCCTGACCCTCCGGTTCATTCATTATTCTTAATTTAATTTTTTCGATAATTATCGTCAGCAAATTTAAGTTAAATATTCGGTTAATTTTGTAATTGATCAATTAATTTTCGGGCTTCTCTTTTAAATTCTATCTGAATACCCGGTCTTTCGATAATTTGTTGATACATACGTTTCGCATCTTGTGTTCGTCCTAATTTTTCGTATGACTGGCCGGCAAAATATAAGGCGCTGGCCTCCCACTGGAGTTTGGTCTGCTTTGAGAGTAACGGAATTTTCAGAAATTCATTTATCGCCTTTTCGTATTGTCCGGCATTGTAATAGGCCTCCCCGATGTAATACTGAATCTCAGGTTCTTCTTCGCTGCTTGCCTCAAATTTTAATCGTCGGAGATAATCGATGGCCTCAGTTAATCGATTTAATTTGGTTAGAAATACGCCAACAGCAATTTTCTTACTCACTAGATCTTCGGCTTCAGGAAACTCATTGATATATTCCCGGGTTCGTTGCAATGCGGCATCCCACAGTCCCAGGTTCCGATAGGAATTGATCAATAAACTCAAAGCGCTTTTCTTAATCTCTGCATTAGCTGCATTTTCTACGGCTTTTTTCGCTGCTTCCAATCCTAAATCGGATTTTTCGCTGCGAAAAAAGATTTCCGCCTGGGTCAGATAAACATTTCCTAACAGGTCGCTATTGGGAAATTTTTTAAAAAATTCATCCAGTTCTTCCAGCGCATCTTCGGTGCGGTTCATGGTTGCAAAACTTCTGCATTTAAAATATTGTGCGTCATCCGCATATTCGGTTTTTTCGTATTTTCCAAGCACCCGGTCAAAATGATCGATAGCGCCTTGAAAGCGTTTTTGCGAATAACTGTATTTGCCGCGTTCATATTCAATGGCGGCTAAATAAGTCTTCTTCTGAGGATGATTTTTATATTGACGCTCAAACATGTTTAATTGTGACTGGAATTCGCCAGTATTTCCCTGATTGATCAAACACCTTAATTTTTGGGCTTCATAATATATTCTTTTATCGACATCTGGTATCTGGGAGATTAATAAATCATATTTTTTAAAGGCTTCGGAATATCTTCCTTGATTAAATAAAATATCGGCGGCATTTTTATTGGCTTGATAAAAAAATGGATTATTATCCTCATTTTTAATTAAAGCAAAATGTAACAGTGCGGATTCATAATCACGTTCCTGCTCGGCCATCTTGCCCAGCAAGAAAAGCGATTCAGGTTGCAGTGCGTCCTCTTTGGCAAGGTTAAGATATTCTAACAGATACTGTCTGGATTTCTGAAATTCATTTTGCTGAAAATACGCTTTGCCGGCATAGAAATAAAAAGGCGCCGGGGGAGCAGCTAAATAGTATTGGGCAATTAAATCAGTTGATTCAGATTGATGATCAATCCGGGCATTTACATAAGTTAGTGCTTTGGAATACTCATTGTTGCGGATGTAATAATCAGTAATTTTAACTGTTGCTTTTTCAGCAAAATCAGAATAATCAAACAACTGTAAAAGTCTTTCCAGAAATTTTGCTGCCGTGCTGTAATCTTCAATCTCCTCGTGATGCAGGGCTAATTGCCAGTATCCCCTCGCCTGATAAGGGTGATTGGGATGGTTTAACAAAAAATCCTTCAGGGTTTGTATGGCAATGTCGATATTGCCTTGACGGGCAAACAATCGTGCGTTTTGCCAGGCAGCAAACCCGCTATATAATTTATTGCCCTGCTCAAGTGTTATCTGCTTAAAATGTTCAATTGCTTCAGACGTATCGCCTGTTGCCAGAGCTGCTTGACCAAGCTCCCATTTAATAACTGGCAATAACTTTGAAGTTGGATAATTCTGCTCAAAATGCTCCCAAAATTTTGAATACTTTTGAGTCGGGTCGTCCGTTTGCTTTAAATTAGTGGTTAACAATCTGTAGGTCAAAGTATCGGGTTGTGGAACGTATTTAACATACGGCATCGCTCTTTTCAAGCTCTGCAATGCTTTCTCATAGACTGCACCGCTCGGTAAATTATAAAAGGAATTATACTCCGCTAACCTTAAATAGCTTTCACTTAAATAATACAAACCCTCTCCGATTGAACTGGAATCACTGGCTTCTTCAACGTATCGCTCCAGGATGGTAGAAGCCTCCTGATATTCCTTTAAATCCTCCAAATAAATCTTTCCCAATTCAAACATTAGCTTCCGACGATCTTCTCCGGTAAACATTTTACCCAGCAATTTGGCCAATTCTTCCACACCGGTTTGTTGGCCACGAGTAAAATACATTTCGATAAAATCAACATAAGTTTTACTGGAATCCCACTTTGAAGAACATATAAACTCATCGGTAATTTGTTCGAAATAAATCAAACTGCGTTCATATTGCCGATCATTAAAGAACGCTCTTCCGGCAGAGTAGATCAGATCGTCGCGATAAGTGGAGTTTGGATAGGCTCCCCGAAACTGTTGTAGTTCATTGACACCCGATGATAACAAATTTTGCTTGAATGCCAGCTTGATTAAATCCCGGTGAAGCCGCTCTGCATTTTGATCGGTTGAAGTGAGGGCCTGATAGTCTTTCACAAAGCGTCGGGCAGTCGGAAAATCCCCTTTCTCCACATGAATAGTAGCAAGATTGTACAAAACTACAGGCAGGAACTCTTTGCCAATATCATTCTCTTCGATCTCCTTTTTCAGGGCTGTAAATCCTTCCACGGCTTTATCAATATGCTTTTCCTCCAGATGACAGCAAGCTAAGTAAAATCGAATTGTGATATTCTCATTTAGTTCATTAGCTGAGCCGGATAACTCTTCTAATATCTGCCTGGCGGCAAAATAATCGTGTTTCAAAAAGAGCGCTTGTGCCTGTTTCATCTTAAGTTGTTTGCGTTCCGCACTGTCGCTGAAGCGATCTGTTTCAGTTCTCAAAAGATCGATTGCTTTATCCCACTCACGTCCTTCCAGGTATATTTGAGTTAACATTAAGATCGCTTTAAATCCTGGTCCCGTCCCGGAATAGTTTTTGATAACCGTTTGCAATTTTTCGATGGCACGATTGCGCAAACCCAATTTTTCAAATACCTGGGACTGTCCCAGGCGAGTTTCCGCAATCAACGATTCATCGCTGGTAAACTCCGCTGCCTTCTGAAATTCATTCCCCGCTTTTTCTAATTCTCCTTTTTTGATCAGGAGTTTGCCATACAAAATGCGGCCCTGGGGATATTCAGGTGATTCCAGATAGCGATCCAGAAACTCTCTGATAATCTGTTCGGCACGGTTTAATTGAACTGACTTCATGTACATTTCCGCTGCCAATAACAATCCTTTGGGGGCCAAAGCATTTTGCGGATACAAAATTTTTACTGTCTCGTAGGCTTTTGCAGCTTCTTTATAATTTTTCGATTTTTGATAACACTCCCCTACCCTTATCCAGGCTTGTGGCGCTCTTTTATGATCGGGAAACCCAACCGCCAGCGATTGAAATTCGATACGGGCATCCTGGATTTCATGGAGTTTGTAAAGTGCTTCCCCATAGTAGTAATGTGCATCCGGCAACCGTTCACTGCCCGGATAACGATTGATAAAAGACGAAAATTGCTGAGCTGCTACGTCGTAAAATCCTTCATTATAAAGTTTGAGAGCGTAAGAGAAATCATTACTCTCGTTATACTGTTGTGCGACAACGCCGCTAATGAAACTTAGAGACAGGATAAAAATTCCAAATATGTGTTTCATGTCTTTCATTATCATCAACTTTTTCCTTTACACTATTTTATGGTTATGACTGAACCATTTGTAAATTTGCGTATTCAGCGATCACTTTTTTTAGCTCTTTCTGATTGAATAAAATAGTCAGTTTGGTACCTGCACCGGAGGTTTCGATTCCTAAGATTTGACCTTTCCCGAAACTACCATGTTTCACCCAATCTCCGATTTTAAAGAGACTATCTTCCGCAACCTGAGCTGTGGATGTCGATACTTTATCATATTCCTTCCCTGGGAAGGACCTGTCACCTGGCTGACGCCTGCTCACAATTGGTTCTTCTTTGTACTGGTCGGGAATTTCGGTGAGAAACCGGGATGGCATATTTCGAAAAGACATTCCTGAATCTTCCGCGGTAAATCGACGCCGTTGGTTTGCCCATAATAAATACAGGCTCTCCTGGGCGCGTGTCATACCGACGTAAAATAAGCGGCGTTCTTCTTCCAGGTCATCGTCATTATTAAATGTGCGAAACAGAGGAAATAAACCATCTTCCAGACCAACAATAATCACTACCGGAAATTCCAATCCTTTGGCGCTGTGCAAGGTCATTAGCGTAACTGCATCATAATTTGGATCCCAGCGATCTATATCCGTCAAGAGCGCAATATCTTCCAAATATTTATCCAGAGTCGGTTCTTCAGGATGTGTTTCGGTAAAATTCGCAATACTGTTCAGCAGTTCATTGATATTCTCTAATCGCCCTTCGTCTTCCAACGTCATGTTTTCCGTATATTGTTTCTTGAGACGAAATGTGTCCACCACCTCCACCGCAATCTGATAGGCAGGCGATGTAGCTACTTCTTGTCTGAAATCCTCTAATTTGTTGACAAAGTCGCTGACTCGCTGTTGGCGGGTCTTAGACAATTCCGGAATGTTTTCCACTTCAATTAACGCCTGGTATAAATTGATGTTTTGGGTCACCGCGTGACGCTCCAGCGTTTGCTGAGAAGTAAGCCCGATTCCCCGAGTAGGAAAATTGATAACACGCCGCAATGCTATCGAATCTTTCGGATTTACCAGGATACGAAAATAGGCCAGAAGATCCTTGATTTCTTTTCTTTCATAAAAGCGAGTACCGCCGACAATGGAATAGGGAATATTCACTCGACGCAATTTATCTTCCAATGCTCTCGATTGGGCGTTGGTGCGATAAAGGACTGCCACATCGTTGTAAGAGTATTGATGTGACATCAACTCTCGCTTGATGATATCTGCTACCTGCAGTGCTTCATGAGCTTCGTCATCTCCATATAGGGAAGTTATTTTTACGCCGACCGGCTTTTTGCTCCAAAGGTTTTTCCCCAGGCGCCTTTTATTTCTTGCCACCAGAGCATTGGCAGCATCCAAAATGGTTTGCGTGGAACGATAATTTTGTTCCAATCGAACGATTTCACAGTCCGGGTAATCTTTCTCAAAACTAAGGATGTTTTCGATATCCGCACCTCTCCAGCGATAAATGCTTTGATCCTCATCCCCTACCACACATACATTACGATGTGAAGCAGATAATTGCCTGATGAGATGGTATTGCGCCTTATTGGTATCCTGATATTCATCTACAAGAATATGTTTGAATTTTTTTTGATATTTTTCCAGGATGTCAGGATAACGAGTAAAAATATCAAGCGGTTTTAATAGCAGATCATCGAAATCGAATGCGGCGTTCTGTTGCATTGCTTTTTTATATTCATAATAAATTTTGGAGATGTTTTGCTCGGTAAAGTCCGCGGCCATTCGTTCATATTGTTCCGGGCCGATCATCTTATTTTTGTTATCACTGATGATATACTGTACTTTGCGAGGCTTTAAATTGTGGGTGCTAATATTCAAGCCTTCCATTACCTGCTGAATCAGGCGGGTTTGATCGTCCACATCGTAGATGGTAAAATTACTGCCAAATCCAATCCGCTTTCCCTCGATGCGCAGAATGCGCGCGCAAATGGCGTGAAAGGTGCCAATCCAGAGGCTATCAACCGGTACTTGCAAAAGTGTCTCTACACGATGCTTCATTTCGTTGGCTGCCTTATTTGTGAAAGTAACTGCTAAAATTTCGTATGGATTGGCCTGTCCAATTTCCAGAAGATAAGCGATTTTATAGGTTAACACGCGGGTTTTGCCGCTACCGGCACCAGCTAACACCAGTAGAGGGCCGCCTGTTTTCTTTACAGCACGTTGTTGTTCGGGATTTAAGTGATCCAATAAAGCCTGACTCATTTAACTATCCACGTTATCAGTATTATGAGGTTTAAACGGTGCTAAATTTATAAATAAATTGGCTGTGATGAAAGATGAAAATAAGGGATGGTATTTAAAGTTTTCTCTCCTCACAAATGAGCTGGGAATAAGAAATTCATCTTGTATCCAACCCCGGTATTAAAAATATTTCAAAAAAAGGAGAATACTTAAATCTTCTAATTTTCGTTGTTTTTCTCGTTCTCCTGCCGTCTTACTCGTCTTCGCACTTCATCAAACCTTGCTTTCCAGTAATTATGTTCCTGCAAGGTTTTGGAAAATTTGTGACCGCCATCGCCGGTGGCGACCAGATAAATATATTTTGTATCGGCGGGATATAGTGCTGCCATTATCGATTTTTTGCCCGGATTGTTAATAGGGCCTGGCGGCAGACCTCTGTGCTGGTAGGTGTTATAAGGCGAGTCAATTTCCAAATCGCCATTAAGTAAACGACGCGGGGGGCCCGGAATGGCGAATTGAATGGTCGGATCAGCCTGTAATGGCCAGCCCAATCTTAAGCGATTGTGATAGACAGAGGAGATAAATACGCGCTCAGAGTCTACTACCACTTCTCCTTCTATTATAGAAGCCAGTGTTAGACTTCCTTCCGGGTCCAGGTCAACTCCTTCAATTTTTCCTGAATACTGTCCGGTTTAAAAATTTTCAGAGTTTTGGACACCATATGCTGAATAATTTCAACTTCCCGTGTCTGCCAGTGGAAAAAATAGGTTTCAGGCAGGAGGTAGCCTTCTAAAGAACTGGTTTCAGGAGCCAGTTGGCTGGCAAAGGTGCTGTCATGAACTAGCGAGATAAATCTGGATGAGTCAATATCAATTACCTTTTTTAGGATTGATGCCATCTCATAAGATGAAATACCTTCCGGTAAGGTCACTTTAAATTGCATATCAGGAGCTGATTCCAGATAATTCAATAATTGCCATTCGGATAATCCCCTGGGCACTTTAAAAAATCCGGCGCGAATATTTTTTTCCTTCTCCGTAATCTTACCCAATAGCAGAAAAAGTTGCCGGTGTTTTAAGAGATTGTGTTTTTGTAACGAATCGGTGACTTGTCGAAAAGTGGCACCGGAGGGGATATACAATTTCACTTTTGGATTTGTTTCTTTGTTTTCCGGTAAGGGTTGGAAAATAAAAAAACTTAAAACAATCAGGAGAGCTAAACCAATCCCGATAAAAAAAGTTATTAATCTGATTTTCTTAAAAAAATAAAGGATGAGATTACCAACCAAATACAAGACAAACCCAATTCTGGAACAGATTAAGCTAATCTTTTCTAAACTAGCATTAGGACGCTTTCTACTCATTTAGCTTACCAACTACAATTGCTTGTCTGCACCTATTTCTGATCCCCAATTGGCAATAATATTAAATTCCTCTATGAAATTTTTACGTTGCCATATCTCATCACTTAATACCAATGCTTGAAAACCTGCACTTTTTAAGGAGGTAAATTCTTGTTTCGAGTGAGGGAAAAATCGTATCAGCTTCTTCACATATTCAGGTATTGATAAACAGAATTTTTTCAAGTTCTCAATGTGGTTGCTAGGTTCTTTTTGAAAATTGACGATGATACCAGTTAGTAAATCAAACTCTAACTTCGAAGGCAATTTTAAATCATCGATTTCCAGAAAGAGCTCCAAACCCATTTCATCTCCGGCATACAATAAATCGGATAATTTTTTTGAGCCAGTAAAATTTAAATTTATCATAACGCCGTCTGCTCCAATCGCCTTGCTTTGATACACCTGAACCGGGTCGATAAAGAAATCCTGTCGAATAACCGGAAATGAGGTATTGGTTTTGATGAGGTTTATCCACCCCGGATGGCCGCCCAGGTAATTCTTATCCGTTGCCACAATAATGCCGACATTCTCGTCTTCTCGTTCAAGCAATTTAACTATACGCAATGGATCAAATTCTTCCAGGCTGGCAAACTCCGGTTCCGGCTCACTTTGTAAAAGCAGTACAGATTTTAGTTCGACAAAAAGCGGTAATGTTTGGGCCATATTGATAGTGACCTCTACGCTCCGGAATTCGCCCCCGACTGATAAGGCAGCCGCTTTCAACATATCGATCTCAAAATCCCGTTGAATTTCTTTTACTTCTTTTTTCTTATCTTTGGCAATCTGTTGATATAATTTTTTCATCGGGTATATCTCTTAAAATTAAGCTATAATTTCCGGCTCACTTCTATCATTTCCTGCAGTTTCTTTTTAGCCAATCCATTATCTATTACCGCTGTTGCTTTTTTAACCCCGTCATTCAAGTCTTTTGCAATACCGGTTACTTTAAGCGCAGCAGCAGCATTAAAAATCGTCACATCTCTGGGGGCCCCTTTGACACCATCCAATATCTGTAATAGAATTTTTTTGTTTTTCTCTGCGTCACCGCCAATTAAATCTTCCACTGGCCAGGTACTCAAACCAACATCTTCCGGCATAACTTCATATTCCTCAATTTTTTCTTTATTTAGCTCCACCACATAAGTTTTACCGCAGATATTCATCTCATCTAATCCATTTTCTCCACTAACGACCATTACCTGAAACAAACCGAATTCCTGAAGAACTTCAGCGATAAGCCTGGAAAGGTTATGATCATAAACGCCGATCAACTGTCGTTTGGTTAAAGCCGGTTTGGTTAACGGATCGAGTATATTTATGATGGTCCTGGCCCCAATGCTTTGCCGTATCCCCGCAAAGCTTCTGGTGATCGGCTTATAACGCGGANNTAAATGCCAATCCGGTCGTTTTCAATACTTCATAAAATTGATCAGGAAACAATTCGGTTTTTACGCCCAGGGCTTGCAGTACATCCAGGCTTCCGCATTGACTCGATACGGAATGATAGCCATGTTTAATCACTTTGGCACCTGCGCCGGAGGCGACAAATGCTGCAGCAGTAGAGATATTAAAGGTACCTAAATTATCACCCCCGGTACCGCTGGTATCTATTGCATTTTCATCGGTTACAGATAAAGGGGTGATCCGTTCNNACCGAACCGGCCAGCTCATCAACGGTGCTGCCTTTTAGTTGCAGTGCGACCAGGAAGGCTGAAATTTGCGCTTCCGTCGCTTTTTCAGCCAAAATTTCATCCATCACTTCATACGCTTCTTTTCGGGAGAGACTTTGACCTTCCATAAATTTGGCAATCGCTTCTTTAATCATCTCTCAAATCATCTCATGGTTTTATGCATCATTAATCATGATTTAAATTATGATAATAATTATCTACCAGTTTTTGAGCAGTCTGGTTAATGGGAATGCTTCTGTCGATAGGTATAAATCTATTTTCAAACGACCAGCCGCTCTTGTTTTTCCTCAAACGAAGGTGCCCAATATATTCACCATTACTGCCACATTCTACCAAAATCATTTTTTTTGATTCGATATGGGAATATTTTTTTTGACTATGCGCTAATATAATCACATCAAGCCAGGGAAAGGATTTCGGGAAGTTTAAAGCATTAGGCCACGCGCCGTGATAGAGAAGGATTTGTAAATCAGAATGGGTCTTTATTCTTTCTTGAATCTCTTTTAGAGTTTTTGCTGGTGAGGATACAGTTAACTGATTCGATGAAATAAAGGAAAAGGCTGTCGGCTCTACAATGCCGATAATAGCAATGCTTACAGCATTCCGCCTTACTAATTTATACTGTGATGTAAGTGGTTCATCCGAAAGTTGCCATTGCAGGTTTGTGGATATAATAGGAAGTTTAACCTGCTTATCATTTGAAAAGTCTAAAATAAATCCGGCACCCTCAACAAGTTCCTGATCGCCTAAATTAAGTGCGTCGTATGGGGCTTCGGATAATAAACTTAGCATGAGCCTATTTGCTTTGGGGATGGAGTAGCTACTTAAGAAATCACCTCCATCTACCAGTATCATCTCCGGATATTGCGAATTCAGTTGGTTTAAAACCGTTAGTATCCGGGTAAAGCCACCGACGACTTCACCTTCACAGTGACAGTCATCCAGTGTACAGTTGATATTTCCGGTGTAAATTAAATTAATCTCCGTTGCAGATTCTGCCAGAAGAACGATTTGGGGGGAGAATAAGAAGAGAATAATCCATATCCGGTAAATGTTCTTTCCTGGAATGCCCATAAGCCGGATACTTACTCAGAAATATTGCTCTCATCCGCTAAACGGCAAGCTTCGATCAAAACGTTCATAGTAGAGCCTTCAATATTTTTTTCACTTTGTTTCTCACCCGGTTCGAAACGGAACATTCCTTTTTTCTGCGGTACCACCTGATAGATTGCCTCCTCTCCCTCAAATTTTCCGTATTTCCCAAAGATCATTTGCCCATTTTTAAAAATGATTCGTCCTTTTTGCTCAGATTCAATATGCAATATGCCGCTGCGTTGATTTAAGTTGAGCAATTGTATCACTTCCGCCAAGGTCAAATCGGAAAGATTGCCTTCAAATCCCTGGACTTCCGCTGAAGTACCGCTGTCGATTGATTTTACGCGATCGACTCTCTTCAATAGCTCATCCACTTTTTTTAGTAAAACGGAACGGTCTACAGGCTTAATCAGATATTCGTCGGCGCCTGCCCTGAATCCCCGTATTTCCATCTCCTGATCTTCCAGGCTGGTTAAAAAAATAAAAGGCACCATCGGAATCGGAGAGTTATCCCGAATCATCCAACAAAATTCAATCCCATCGGTCATTGGCATCATCACATCAGAAATAATTAAATCCGGCAGGACTTTTTTCGCCAGTTCTAATCCTTCATCTCCATTAAGCGCCTGATGGACTTCATAGCCAGCCTTTTCCAGGCTAATCTTAAGTAACTTTAAAACATGCTCGTTGTCATCGACAATCAAGATTTTACTGGGCATTTCTTACCTGGCTGGGGTTTGCTATGTATTTATCATCCGAATCTATTTTAAATTAATTCTTTTCTAACTCCTTCACTAATTCTGAATATCGCAACGTTGCGTTATGACCTTTAGCCTTTGCTTTTGACAAAGCAATTTCTGCCTGTCGATAAAACTCCTGCATTGCCACGTTTTTGGAAAGGGTTGTAATACCGATACTAACAGTGATCGTTTGAAGCTGTTCTCTTCGTTTAGAGGATAATTGTCTAAGTTCAAAAGACTCCTGTTTAAAAAATTGTGTTTGGAAGATCGCAGTTCGGATTCGCTCGGCTTCATAAAACGCTCTAGCCTCTGGCGTATCAGGGAAAACAAGCCCGAACCTGTTCAAATCCAATCGAAAAACCATTTCACTTGAGCNNTTAAAATTACGTTGGCAATTTTTACTAAAATGAAATCTCCAACCTGATCACCACAAATGGCAGTTATTTTTTGAAAAAAATCTACATCAATCAATGCCAGACTGAGAGCAAAATTATCGTTTATAGAACGAGAATATTGCTGGCTATAAAATGACTGGAAAAAGCTATCGTTATAGAGGCCGGTTAATGTATCTGTAGCGTCCTGGGGTTGAGCATTTTCCAAAGAATGAAGCTTCAATTCGTTAGAAGTTTGATGGTAATGAGCATCTTTTTTTATTAATTCCTGATTATCAAGACGCAATTTTTCAAAAACCACTTTTCTCTTGAGAGCGGATTCAACTTTGGCAATGAGTTCTTTTGCATTAAAAGGCTTAAGGATATAATCATCAGCGCCCAAATTTAAACCCCTCTGGCGATGCTCATCTTCGGTATAATTTGCCGAAAGAAAGATAACCGGAATTCTGCTGGTTTTCGGATTTTTTTTGAGGTGTTCGCACGCCTCAAATCCATTCATCACCGGCATTAGCGCATCCAGAATAATTAAGGAGGGGTGTTCTTTCTCTGCCATGCTCAGCGCTTCTTTTCCATTTACAGCTTTCACGACCTCATGCTCATAAAAAGTGAACAGATGTTCAAGCGTATCGAGCATGTCCAGGTTATCATCGACAATCAGGATTTTAGCCATAGCAAAGAACGAAAATTACATTAATTCTTTATATTGATTGTGATCGAGTAAATTGTCAAGCTCCTGTTGATCGGAGATTTTGATTTTAATCATCCAGCCTTCACCGTAAGGATCTGAATTTACCACTTCCGGAGAATCTTCCAAATTGGTATTAATTTCAACAACCTCTCCAGTGAGAGGTGCATACAGATCTGAAACGGCTTTTACCGCCTCAATCGTTCCGAAACTTTCATTCTGGTCCACTTTCGCTCCCTTCTCCGGTAATTCAATAAACACAATATCCCCTAATTCGCCCTGCGCGTAATCGGTGATACCAATGACTGCGATGCCACCTTCTATGCGAGTCCATTCATGTTCTTTGCTGTACTTTAAGTCTGCCGGAATGTTCATTTTATCCTCCATTTACGGTTCAACCACAATTTCATTTTTAGCTTTTTCATATATTTTTTCTAAAAAGTGAGTATCGAAATCGCCCTCCATAAATTGAGGCGTATTGATGACGAACTGATGAAAAGGAATGGTCGTTTTAATTCCTTCGATGACAAATTCATCTAGGGCCCGGTTAAGGCGCCGCACTGCCTCGCGACGATTCCAAGCATTAACAATTAATTTGGCGATTAAGGAATCGTAAAAAGGCGGAACTTTATAAGAGTTATAGATGTGAGTATCAACTCTCACGCCCGGGCCTCCGGGAAGATGTAAATTGGTAATTTCGCCGGGAGAAGGCATAAAGTTATTTTGGGGGTCCTCGGCATTGATGCGACATTCAATTGCATGACCTCGAGGGACTACTTCATGTTGTTTAAATCTTAAGGGCTCGCCGGCGGCAACACGAATCTGTTCTTTAATCAGATCCACGTTGTAAACCATTTCTGTCACCGGATGCTCCACTTGAATACGGGTATTCATTTCCATGAAATAGTAATGTCCTTCACTATCCATCAAAAACTCAATAGTACCTGCACTCTCGTAGTTAACATGCTGAGCACCCTGCACCGCTACCACTCCCATACTTTCACGCAGTTTGCTATTAACGACCGGAGAAGGCGCTTCTTCAATTAATTTTTGATGGCGTCGCTGAATGGAACACTCCCGTTCACCCAAATGTATAGCGTTGCCGTGGCGATCCGCTAATAATTGAATTTCCACATGACGTGGACTCTCAATATATTTTTCGATATATAATTTGGGGTTGGAAAAACTGGCCTCTGCTTCGGCACTGGCCATCATAAAACTATTCGATAGCGCCTTTTCATCATAAACAATCCGCATGCCTTTTCCACCGCCGCCGGCTACGGCTTTCAGAATCACCGGATAGCCAATTTCTTCGGCAATAGTTATGGCCTCTTTTTCTGTGTGAACAACCCCCTCGCTGCCGGGCACTACTGGCACTCCTGCTGCCTTCATGGCACGTTTTGCCTCAGATTTGTTACCCATTTTGCGAATAACCTCTGCCGACGGCCCAATAAATTTCAAATCGCAGGCTTCGCACATCTCGGCAAATTCGGCGTTTTCCGCCAAAAATCCATATCCGGGATGTATGGCATCAGCATCGGTAATCTCAGCCGTAGAAATAATCCGGCTTGTATTTAAATAGCTCTTGCTACTTTCGGGAGGTCCGATACAAACACTTTCGTCGGCAAATATGGTGTGGGCAGCAGTTTCATCCTGAGTGGAGTATACAGCAACGGTGTGAATTCCCAACTCTTTGCAAGCTCGTATAATTCGTAATGCAATCTCCCCCCGATTTGCAATTAATATTTTTGAAAACAATCGTTCATTACCTCCAATCCATTACAGCAATCAATTTCAAAGCGGGAGAGATTATTTCTCGGTTTCGATTAAAAACAATACTTGATCAAATTCCACAGGTTGTCCATTTTCAACGTTTATTTTGGCAATACGGCCGCTATAATCTGATTGAATTTCATTCATTAACTTCATCGCCTCGATTATACAAAGGGTACTACCAGGTGAGACCGTTGAACCAACGTCCACATACGGCTCTGCATCTGGTGCAGGTGACCGGTAAAACGTCCCGACCATGGGAGAACGTACTTCATAATATTTCTCGCTTACTGGTGCTTCTGCCGGCGGTGGCGCAGGAGGGGATTGTGCGGCACTTTGATCTGTTGTTTCTTCTGGAAGTGTTTGGGGAGGCGCCTGTGCAGGTGCTTGTACATAGATCGGTTGACTCATACCATTTGCTGCCCTCGGAGAAGAATGTAATTTACTATTTTTACTAATCCGAATTTTTCGTCCTTCCTCCACTAATTCGATTTCACCAACCTCGCTCTTCTCAACAAGTTTTATAAGTTGCTTTATCTCTTGGATATCCATTAAGCCTCCAGGCATTTATTACATGCAGATAGTCCAAAAATATAATTGTTAAATATAACCTTTGCAAGACATATTTTGGTTCAACTTAACCGGCTGTTTAACACTGTTATTCAGGAAAAATGAAATTAAATACATAATAATTTCTTATTGTGTATTTTTATACAATTTATTTTGATAAATATAGCTGATAACAGCGGAAGGGGCTAAGTACCGTATCGTTTTGTCTTGTCGAACTCTGCTGC
>JABAHQ010000186.1_pt3 | contig 65435 bp, 52 predicted proteins | sample 7062091 | NCBI WGS metagenome assembly JABAHQ01 (sample SAMN14534359, study PRJNA622989) | marine sediment metagenome | biome: marine biome [ENVO:00000428]; feature: marine pelagic biome [ENVO:01000023]; material: deep marine sediment [ENVO:00002113] | place: India: Gulf of Kutch | collected...
GTCACCGTTGCATGGTCGGGATCTGATGGGACAAGCGGTATAAAGACGTACCGTTACCGAGTGGATGAGGAAGCATGGAATGACACATCAAGTACGAGCCACACGTTCACTGGTCTCTTAGAAGGATCTCACATAGTATGGGTGCGGGTGTACGACCAGGCTTGGAATATGGGAAACGATTCCGTCAGCTTTGTTATCGACACCACACCGCCTTCACTGAGCATCTCTAGTCCAGAAAACGGTGATTGCATTAGCTCTTCAAGTGTCACTGTTGAGTGGTCGGGTTCTGATGGGACAAACGGTATAAAGACGTACCGTTACAAAGTAGAGACTAGTGACTGGACGAACACGTCAGACACGAGTCACCCATTTACTGGTCTGTCTGAGGGATCTCACACTGTACAAGTCAAGGCATATGATTGGGCTGGGAATTCGAACAAGGCGAGCGTCAGTTTCACAGTTGACACGACCGATCCGGTCGTTACGATTCACTATCCTGACAACGGTATGTTCTTCAACTCAAAGGGCGTGAAAGTAAACTGGACCGTGAGCGATACTGGTACTAATGTTGAGTACAGGTACAAGCTCGATAATGATGATTATCCTCCTTCTTGGAATGCGACTGGGAAAAAATATGATTTGGTCGAGCACACGTTTTTCCCTTTAGGGAATGGGCCACACACCGTCTATGTTCAGGCTCGAGATCAGGCACTCAACACGGCTAATGACTCTGTAGAATTCACAGTTGATACCGTGCCCCCGACTATTGACTATTTAACCTGTAACGGGACAAAGAAAAACGGTACATGGTACATAAACACGAGAAATGTGAATTTGTCCTGGGACGGGGGAGATAGGTACTTCTCTAAGTGGGTAATTGAGACACCGTCTGGGAACATTACGATAGACAAAGAGAGCGTCAAGTCAAAGGTAATAAGCCTCTCAAACGGGAAGCAAACGGTCACTCTCTACGCATTTGATTTAGCGGGAAACTACAATGAAAAATCCATAGATATTGTGGTCGACACGAATCCTCCAGAATTTTATTTCGCCTACCTTTACACGGAGAGTCATAAGGATAACGACACGTACTGGAGCGTTCCAGCTGATGTCCCATCCAGTTTCACGTTTTATGACAACTACGACTATTCGTTGGACTACTACGTTACGGTGTCGCTCGATTCAACTATAGTTTACAGTTCCTCCACGCTCCTCTCAAATGGGAGCGAGAATTCAATAAACTTGGATGTGGCGGGTATCTCGCAGGGTGTTTACGACCTTACCATGAGGATTAAAGACGCTGCAGAGAACGTCGGCGAAAAGACGTTTAAGGAGAAGGTGATCGTGGACAAGAAGGCTCCGAACATTTCGTTTATTACTGATAACGAAACCGTTTTTGGTTCAAAGAACATATCCGTAACAGTCGAGGTTAAAGACATCAGCCACTTCAACTTCACTCAGTATAGTCTTTCCTACTACGGTAACGCCATCTCTCCGACGGGTTTCGATCCGAAAAACAGGAGTTCTGGCACATTCACACTCAACTACGAGGTTTCTTCAAACGGCACCTACTTCCTGTCCCTTCAAATTGTTGACCTTGTAGGAAATAGCACGACCACCAAACAGCTTTACCTCTACGTAGACTTAGATCCGCCGAAAATCGAAAGTATATCGATAGAAAATTGGACCATCTACGGTACAGGGATCATACCGGCGTACGCAGAGGTGAGCGACGATATCGGGCTGAAAAATGTCTCCCTCATTCTCGACGGGGAACTGGTGAAAGTGGAGGAACCTGAAAAAAAGTATGCCTCAGTGAGCAAGAACCTAACGAAACTTTCAAGCTCACGACACAAGCTGACCGTCGTAGCCTTCGACGTGTTGGACAGGACGTCCTCTGATTACGTAATTTTCTTTGTAGACAAAGAGAAACCCTCTATAGAGGATTATACTGAAGGTATCTTTTCCTCCGACCCTTTAATTAACTTTAACGTGAGCGACGATCTCGCAATTAAAAATCTGAGCCTTACCATATCAAACGACACATACCGTTTTGAGGACAACAAGACTTTCGGTTTCAGAGAGGAAAAGAGGTATGAGTATAATAAGACCGTAGAACTTGGATCTGGACACTATCTAGTCAAAATAAGAGCGTACGACTTCTCTAATAAGACAAAATACTTGCACTTCCAAGTAATAGTTGATAAAAACAGCCCCTCGGTGGATATACAGTCAATCAGGCCTTCCTGGAACGACAGCGGGTTACTCACGAACGCTAAGGAGGTGAATGTCAGCTGGATCGCCTCCGACAATACGACTTCTCTCTCCTTCAAGGTCTACCTAAACGGAGAGCTTATTAACGAAACGGGCGAATATGTTTACGAGTTGAGCCTAACTGAAGGAACGCATACGATAGGTATTTTAGCCGTTGACGGAGCAGGAAACTCAAAGCTTGATACAATAGATCTCAGGGTCGTTTACGATCACAAACCCCCAGCCTTGAACTTCTGGACGGCGAATGGAACGGTTTTCTCGGACGACGACATCAACATCCGTTTAGAAGTCCGTGAAAACACGAGCTTTTCTGTTAAAGGCTACCTATCAGGAGAGAGCGTGCTGAATGAGACCTACGAGCCTGGGAACATTTCGCTCCCGCTTTTCGACCTCACCTCAGGAGACTACAGGCTGACACTGCTTTTTAAGGATGTATTTGACCACCTAACTGAAGAGACCTTCCTCTTTTCAATAGACCTATCCGTTCCAGAAGTAAAAATCTATATGGAGAACGGGACGTGGTTTAACGTAGAGAATGTGAGCGTAAAAGCGTTCCTTAATGATGACGTTGGACTAAGTGCGGTAGATTTCGTCCTTAACAGTAGTTTAGTTGGTGAGTGGGAAATTGGGGGGAGGAGTTCCTGCGAGACAATAAACCTAGCGAAACTTTCAAGTTCTAAATACAGGCTGGAGGTCAAAGCCTTCGATAGTTTGAACAGGACGTCCTCAGACTATGTGGACTTTAATGTAGACACGTTAAAGCCTAAACCGACTATTCTAAAGCCAGCAAACGGGGCGAGATTAAATAATTCAAGCGTTTTAGTGAAGTACACGATAGAAGAAGAGAACCTAAAAGATGCAAACCTCTACATGGATGGGCATGAATATAAGCTCAACAGGACGAGCGGGAACATGACGTTTAAGCTTGGGGATGGTGGACACAGCCTTCTACTTTTAGCGACGGACGAAGCTGGAAACATTGGGAGAGACGAGGTCACATTCACTGTAAACACGGAGGAGGAGGTCGTTGACATCTCGTACGAGGACACATTGATAGATAGTACCCTACTGCTCAACACATCAAACGCCGAGCTCACATTTAACGTTTCGTGCTCAAACTACACCGTTAATGCTTACCTTGACAACGAGTCCATCCCCATAGAGAATAATACTATAAGCCTTGAGGGGATCGAGGACGGTTTCCACACTTTACGCATAGTCGTTTCAGTGAACGGGGAGATAATTAGCGAGACAAAACGTACGATCGTTATTGACACGCATGCCCCCCAGTTTGAGAAGGTAGAAGCCTTAAGCGATGAGGTCTTCGTCGGCGATAACCTGTCAATTGTATGGAAGACTAAAGATTTAAGCGGTGTGGCACAGTACAGGGTCTATGTGAATGGAGAGCTTTATTCAGTTACGCAGGAGCCGTGTGCTAGTCTCGTCATCACTGAGGAGGAGAACGAGATACTGATCGAAGCCACGGACTTCAATTCCTTCTCTTCAAGCAAAACAATCTTTATTAAGGCGAGGGAGGACAGAAAGAAGACGAACCCGCCTGAAAAGCCCGATACTGAAAGCCCCTACAAGGACGGTAAAAGAGAGGAGCCCCCGTACATGCAAGAAAAAGAAGAAGCTTACAAGATCCCAATCTTTAATTTCATGTTCTCAACGCTTTCATTGACGCTCATAGCCGCCGCAATAGTCTGCTACTTTTTGAGGAAGAAGAAGTATATGGCGCTCTTTTTAGGCGTATTTTTCGCCTTCTCCTTCACCGTACCAAACATAGATGTGGGGAGGAGAGTTGGGGAAGGAAATGGAAACGGAAAGCAAGGCAAGCTCGCTAACGAATTGAAGAGAAAGGGATATATTCAGCTGTATAAGAGCGACGACTCCTTTCGAATATACCCGCGTTCGAGATCAAAATGCTGCTTCAATCTGTACAATTCTGGTCACTTTCCAGGAAAAAGGTTAACCTTGCTCTCAGCACTTTTGCTGCAATTGCACCATCTACTTCCCCCTTCACGCGCGCCATGAGATCCCCCATTAGCCCTTTAAAAGCAGCTTCTCCCTCTTCAGTCACGTAATCTTCGTTTGCTTCAATAAGCTCATTAACAATCCTTTCAAGTTCTTCTCGGGAGATTCGTTCGATCCCTAACGCCTCAATGATTGCTTCAATCTCTTTCTCTGGATTTTCGGCTATTTTCATAAGAATGTCAGGTATCGCTTCTTTAGCGATCTCTCCCGCCTCCAATCGCTTAAATACACTGAGCATTTTAGCATCACTAATAAGATCCATGTCGTATCCTTCCCGTTCAAGCTCCTTCATCTTTTCAACTAGAATTGTAGCAGCAAGTTTGGGATCAACATCTAACTCCGTAACTTTTTCGAAAAGTTCACTTTTCTGTGATAGTGCAAGGACTTTTGCGTGTCTTTCACTTAGGCCTAACTCCTGGTACTTTTCTTTCTTTTCCCAAGGATACTCCGCATTTTCCAATTTATTCTCAACTTTATCGAGAAGCGAAGCCGAAATACGTAAAGGAGGCGTGTCAGTGTCTGGATACAGCCGGGCTGCAGTGCCCAAGGGGCGTTCAAAACTCGTTGTTCCGTCACGGTGTGCTTTTCGTGTTTCTTCTGGTACCCCAGAGAGGCTCTGTATTGCTCTTTCCTTGATTTCTTCTACTGCATCCTCTGCCTCAGCCGTCCTTCCGATAACAACTACTACGGTGTCGTGCTCTCTGTTTGCACCAGTAACTTCAAATAATCGTTTTTTCTCTTCTGTGGTGATTCCATAGTCTGGGAGTTCATCAGTGTGAAGTATCCCCCCTAGACCTACCGTTACAGTCACACGTTCTGCGAATTCCTTCCCAAAAGTTTTACCTTTTTGTATTTGTTCACTTAAAAGACCGTTAAACCCTGGCAGTCGAATCGCAAACAATTTTTTGTCCGTTCTAAGGGCCTTTTTAACTAAGGTTGATTTTGTCTCGCTGAATGCAGATGAAACGTCATGAAGATGCTGAGATTCTATTTGCTTTTCTGTTACCCCCCTCCTTACTAGTCTTTCACTTAGATCCTTGAGGTTTTGCTGTCGTCGAATTTCCCTATCAATCAAAGGTTTAAACCATTCCGGACGTTGTACTCCCTTAATCTCCACCCTACTCCCTCCTTCAATCGAGATGTTTAAATCCTGTCTTATGCTCCCGATTCCTCTCCTCGCATTTCCGGTACTCCTGAATATGCCCCCAAGTCTCAAAGCTGCATCTCGAACTTCTTCCGGATTGCTAAGTTGAGGGGCCGTTGTCACCTCGATAAGTGGAATCCCTAACCTATCTGTACTGAAAATCACTCTCTCGTCATCTTCCTCAAGCCGTCGAGCAGCATCTTCCTCTAGACAAATCTGTTCAATTTTAATTTTTTTTCCTGATGAGAGCGGCAATTCCCCATTAAAGCCCACAATCATAGTACGTTGGAAGCCAGACGGAACAGAACCATCCAAGTATTGTTTTCTTGAGATAGCAATGACGTCTGGGACATGTGCCCGCATCATTTTACTAATAAAAAGGGCAGTTTCAAGAGCACGTCTATTTATTTCATAAGGTGGAGCCTCATTGATCTCATACAAGCAATTTTCATCGGTATACGTGGAATAAATAATCTTTTTCCTTCCTTTAAATGCTTTCAACGCCGTAGGATCCACTTCTCCCGTTTCAGAAAGTGTGGGTCGCATGTATCGCATCGTTTTGAACGTAGGATCGTTCTTTACAAGTTGTGCAGGGCAATGACAGAAAAGTTTCCGCTCGGTGTCAAGTTGCTGGTGAATTTCCAAGCCCATCTTTACATGATCATATCTCAAATCTACCCACCCAACAATTAGAAAAGGTGTAAAGATCGCTTAAGAGGCTTACAACACTTTAAACTGAAAGACCTCTTCCCTTCACTCCCTTCTCTTATGTTTTGTGAGGGTGTGGACTATAATATATACAGGATATCTTTAGCTATGGTCTAGGATAGACCATAACATTTTTAAGTATATTAATATAGCGAAGACTCCGAATTGGTAGGATTAGTCAGTTTCGCAGGAAGGTGGAATGGGCTCCTACCTTATAAATAAAAATTTCTAAACTAAAAGGTTTAAAATAACAATGAACGAGGAGAAAGAAGATGGCAAAAAAGCAGCACATTAACTTGGCGATTATCGGTCATGTAGATCACGGAAAATCTACAGCAATAGGGCATTTATTGGTCAATATAGGAGCAGTACCAAAAAGGAAAGTGGAAGAGTATCGGGAAGAAGCGAAAGACATAGGAAGAGAATCGTGGATGTACGCGTGGGTCCTTGACAAACTAAAAGAAGAAAGGAAACGAGGTCTAACTGTAGACCTTGGCTACTACAAGTTCGAGACTGATAAATACTCTTTTACAATCGTTGACGCTCCAGGTCACCGAGACTTCATTAAAAACATGATTACTGGAGCTTCCCAAGCGGATGCTGCAATCCTTGTGGTTTCAGCAAAAGAAAATGAATTCGAAGCAGGATTCTCCCGTGGTGGACAAACACGAGAGCACGCTATATTGGCTCAAACTCTAGGCATCAGAAACCTAATCGTAGCGATCAGTAAAATGGACTCTGATGTAGTTAACTACAGTCAGGAACGTTATGACGATGTCAAAAGCGCTTTGGAAGGGTACCTTGGTAAAAAGCTAGGATTCGACATGGATAAGACACCTTTTGTCCCTATTAGTGGCCTCGAAGGTGATAATTTAACGGATTCTTCTGAAAATATGCCTTGGTATGACGGTCCAACGTTAAAGGAAGCTTTGGATCAGTACATTGAACCACCTCCCCCCTTAACCGATAAACCTTTCCGACTACCCATTCAAAAAGTGTACAAGGTCAAAGGTGTAGGAACAGTAGCTGCAGGGAGAGTGGTTTCAGGTGTCCTGAAACCAGGAGACGAAATAGCAGTCTATCCTTCAGGCAAAAAGACTGTTGCACACAGTATCGAAATGCACCACGAAGAGCTAGATCAGGCAATTCCAGGAGACAACGTAGGAGTTAATGTGAAGGGACTTTCTCAAGATGAAATACACCGCGGAGATGTTCTAGCTCATGAAAGTAATCCTCCAGCTATCGTTGGAGGCAATAAGGGGACGTTCATAGGACGACTTAGAATTATTAGCCATCCATCAAGCATCTTTCCGGGGTATTCTCCCGTGTTACACTCCCACACACTTCAAGTAAGTTGTGAATTCCAAGATTTGCTAAAGAAATTCGACAGTGCAACTGGAGAGTTATTAGAAGAGAATCCTAAGTTCATCAAGCAAGGAGATTTCGCTCAAGTCAGATTTAGGCCAAAAGAAAAATGCGTTTTAGAACCCTACGAGAAGTTAGGACAGTTAGGACGTTTTGCGTTCAGAGATATGGGTAGACTAATTGCGGTAGGAGTTGTACAGAGCATAGAAAGTGAGTAGCATCTATCATTTTTTACTTAGTGATGCAATAAGTTGCCCACTTCCCCGCGTTATCCTACTCTCAAAACAGACGTACGTTCCTAAACTTTTTATTTTTTTCTTCTCTTAAGCGCGTAGAGGGGATGAAGTATAACAACTGGTTTACTGATTTACTCTGTAGATAAAAAGATGTGCACCTGTAAAACCTCACAAGTTGCTTTGACCTTGCAGGTTCTTACACGTAGCTTTTGGTGACCAACATTTGTATTCTCAGTGGTTGCCAGCTCAATAGAGAGTTAGGTATGGCAATCGAACCTTTTGTGCAGTTAAATTGTGTTTGAATCCTAAGTTAAAAAAGGGGTCATATTGTTTCTAACGAGTAGCTACTGGATAAATTGGGGATTAAAATTTGTCATATTAGTATTGGTATTCGTAGGAGCAAAGAGCATTGCCTCGATCTTTGAAAAACACAAAAAAATCCCGCTTAAAGTTCTAGAACGAGAACTAATTCAGAAATATTCTAAAAGGTTCCCTGATGACGTATCGTGAGGAGAGGTATCTAAGTACTACACCTCTAGTTGTTACCTTCAGTTACGGATTAAGACCCTCTCCTTCAGGAAGAAGAGAAGTTACTCCGCCATACCTGCGCACCATTAATGTAGGTAGCTTTCAAGTTCCCTTTTGATCCTCTTAGAACAAGTGCCTTAAGGAAATCGCTCATCCCTTTAATGTTAGGTTTATCCAATTCAAAAACGAAAAAGTCCGCAGGTACGCCTTCTTCCAAGAAGTGCCTCTCTTTCAAAAACATACTTGGGTAAACGGTTACCATCTTCATAATTTCCCTTGGATTTAAAGTGATACCTTGTAGTCTTGCAATTCTGACAAGGTAGTCGAATTCTCTAAAAAGATCCGGGGCATTAAGCATTAGGTTATCCGTTCCTAGGCATAGAGAAATACCTGCTTCCACTAACCTCTTTATCGGAGGAATTCCCACACCGAGATAGCCGTTAGCTCTTGGACACAAAACAACTGGAATTTCTTGAGTTTTAAGGTACTCTATGTCACTTTTTGTTGCATGTGTAGCATGGACAATAAAGCTTGGAGATAACCGTTTAACCCCACGGAGTATATCACTTTCCTTATACACCCTAAGACTTTCCGCTCTCAACTCAGGAGTTTCGGATGCATGGTATGCAACAAGTTTACCAGATCCCTGGATCGAACGTCGTATACTTTCTAATTCTTCATCTATAAACTTATTTAATGAGCTTAAACCGAGACCATCGCTGATCGCTAACACAGTTTCAATATTTTCCGTAGTAAGGGGTCTACCCAAAATTTTAGCCTTAATCAACTGGTTAGACAAAGCGTTACGTAGTAACGCTACTCCTTCTCGCCCTTCTTCTCTAAAATCAATGAAACAAGTTGTTCCGTTGGATAAAAATTCAATTATCGCCTGTCTGATCCCATGAATCTTCTTAGTTTCTGCGGTTTCTTTGAGGAGTCTATGTTTTAGACCATTTGGAGGAGCAACTGTAGATTCAACGTCCATACCGTATCCTGCCTCCTTGGCAAAGGCATCAACCACATGAGTGTGACAGTTCACGAAACCAGGAACGATTATATCGTTCTTAAACTCTTTGATCTCTCCAAGAGGACGATCGGTGGACAGATTTTTGACATTTCCATCCGAACCTACCGTTAAGTAGACATTTTTCTTGACGAGGAGATTCTTACCAATGATCGCTCGCTTAGCAAAAAATGTTTTATTCATTTCGTCTACTTCCGTGAGAAAACTTTTATCTTCCAAGCGAAACTCCATGTTTGCGGCCTTTATTCTTTCCTTCGGTTTTCCTTCCGTAACAGATGAAGGACGATGTTCCAATCTATTAACTCTACACGAGTCAGCTGGAACGTTGGAGCGGAAGCGATAGTTGGAAAGCTCACACTCCTAAGCAGATCTACTGATCCTCCTTCATCGCCAAGGACAACTGGGGTGACAGATATTCTTGCGAGATCTATTAAATCATGCTTAAAGAAGCTACCAATAACCCTCCCCCCTCCTTCCACCATCAATTTTTTGACTCCATACTCTGAGGCTAGAACCCTCATAAGTTGAGGGATATCCACCCGGTCTTTACCTACAATTCGAATTTCTGCTCCAGCGGTCCTCAATTTGTCTATCTGTTTTTTCGCAGTTTGTTGGGTAGTGACGACCAAGCTAAGAACCTCTGATCTTTTTGTGATAAACTGCGCATCTGGAGGAGTCCTTGCGTGACTGTCTAATACGATTCTAATCGGGTGATCATTACTCTCGTAGTACTTATGGGAGATCGTGAGATGCGGATCGTCAGTCAGCAAGGTGTTGATCCCCACGAGAATGGCATCAACCTTAGATCGAAGCTTGTGAGTCTCTCTCTTGTCTCTAAAGGAGGAAAAACTAGAATCGCCCCTGCTAGATGCAAGCTTCCCATCAAGGCTTATAGCACAACTGAGAATAACCATCGGACGTGTGCTTGGAATGTTTAAAACAGGAGGCTCTCTTTGCCAAATGACTTCAGGTTCCTCTTTTAACATCCCTCTCAGTTTCTCTTTTTATCAATAAGACGTTTGGATTCAGAGGGGAACGGGAGTTGTCACATTACTCTCTAGGTTGAGTTTCCCTAGTTTCCCTGAGATTTTTTACCATTTTCACAGCTGAATCGACAGCACGACGTGCGTATTCCTCAATCCTGCTTCTTGCTTGTTCACTTGTCATTCCTGGTCCAGAAATTCCCAATGCAACTGGTTTACCTGCTTCAAGAGACAAATCTGTAATCTTCCTCGAAACATGTTGAGCTACTATTTCATCATGTTTCGTCTCTCCTGTGATAACAGCACCAAGAGTCACTACTGCATCCACATCCTCCCTCTTAAGCGCTTCTTTTATAAATAAGGGCATATCAAACGCTCCAGGGACTTTAAACTCTGCCACTACTTCTACATCTAGAAATTCTGCACGTGCCCTCGCTTTTTCGAGCATTAACCGTACCACGTTGTAATTAAACTCGGAATAGACAAGTGCTAACCTAATTTGTTTTCCCATTTTCCTTCACACCTACACTTTAACTATCCTTCATTTAAGAGGAGTACCTAAACCATATAGTATACGACTGAAAAATCCTGTTTAAGTGGAAAAGGTAAGTGAGGAAGGCGAATCTCAAGGAAGATTTACCTTTTGATAGGGCCTACATCTGCGTTACCTTGTCGTTTACCCTTTCCCGCCCATTTCGTCAACTTTTCTGGTTTGGTAAGTAAGAGGGCTAAATTTTTGGTATGCTTTCTACTTCTATCCTCTGCAATCTTATAAAGAATTTCCTCCTTCTCTGCTTCATCTTCATGAACGGTAACATCAAGTATGATTGCACTTTCCGTCATTTCGAGCCATACGAGGGCATTCGAAACTACTAGATAGGAGTATTTATCGACTTGTTCCGGACCGACCCACCCCAAAGTAATGACTCCTGTACATTCTCGTTCAATAAGACGTTTAGCTGCCCCCGGAATGTCTTTTATACCTGGTACTGTGATACGCTCGATGTCTGCCCTAGGTAAATGCGTTCTAAGTTCTGCTAATGCAAATTTGGCCATATCTACGCGAGCGAAGGTTGTATCCACAATTCCAATCTTCATAGTCATTCTCTCGCCTTTTTCAAACTATGATCATACATGGAGCTTCGTTTACCATTCTTTGCTATAGCTCTCTATTATTTTTTCTCCTTTAAGGAAAAAATACCCTTTATCCTTGGCAAATTGTTTTGCAGCATTCAAAGAAAGAGCTTTCCCATTATCCCCCAGCATTTCGACCAGTGCAATGCAAGGAGTAAACTCACCCAAAAGGGCAAGAGCTAAAGAGAGTTCGGTATGTCCCGTTCTTTCTACTAGAAGGTTTTTTGTTCCTCTGAGTAAGAACACATGTCCAGGGGCCCGAAATGCTTGGATGAATGACTCTCGTCCTTCACGTTTGGTAAGCTGCTCTTTCCAAATTTTAGAGCAGAGTTTTCCAAGTTGAGAAATGGTTAACGCTCGATCCCGATCGGTAATACCAGTGTACGTGTCGACATGGTTGACCGTGATAGAAAAGGTCGATCTCGTGTCATAAGGAAGTTTTTTTCGGACTAAGTGCCGTATAGGACCGTTAACCTTTTTTGAAAGGAGGTCTCGTAGGTAAGGTAGCCCAAAGATCCGTGCTATTTTGTGATGTAAAGATACACAAATAAGGCCGCCCCCCTTGGTACGCATTAGACGGATATCCGAGGGGGTGATTCGTTCAGCAGCGAAGAAAATGTCTGCTTCCTCTTCTCTTCCCTCTCGGTCATAAACGATGACGGGATCCCCTTGTCTCAAAGAATTTACAGCCTCGTCAATCATAGCATCTCACATTTCACTATTTTAATCCCCGCTAAAGGATATTAAAAGATTTCCCTTGAGTAGAGAGAGTATGGGGCTAAAGTCCCTTCTTTAAGAACAACGAATATACCTTCATATAGGGGAAAAGATGGAGTCTGTAGACGTATTAATTATCGGATGTGGACCAGCAGGAATATTTTCTGCCTTAGAACTCATGAAAAGCGCTAATGATTTAAACATAATGATGATAGATAAAGGTCCAGGGCTGGAAAAGCGTCAAAAAGAGAAAGGAGAGTTTATACTCACTGGATGGGGTGGAACTGGAGCGTACTCAGATGGAAAACTTGATTTGACCCCTGACGTTGGAGGTTGGCTGACCGATTTGTTTCCGTACTCCCAGGTAGAAAAGCTTATCAAATACACAGACAATATTTGGTCAACACTAGCCCCAGAAGCGGGATTATATGAATACAATGATGATGAAGTCGTGAAACTCAAAGCAAAAGCAAGAAAAGTACACCTAAAACTAGTTCCCTATAATATCCGCCACCTTGGATCTGATCTCGCTCCGAAAGTGTTGAAACGAGCCAAAAAAAGAATAGAAGAGAGGGCCGAAATTAAATTGGAGACTGAGGCTGACAAAATTATTTTAGAAGGAAGGGAAGTTAAAGGAATCAAATTAGCCTCTGGAAAAGAAATACGCGCACGATACGTAATTGTGGCTCCAGGAAGATCAGGGGCCGCCTGGCTCCGAGGTGAAATGAACCGATTAAATGTTCCTCTACGTAACAATCCCGTAGACATTGGAATCCGAGTCGAAACCAATGCAGAGATACTTGAAGAACTCACGGAGATACTGTACGAGCCAAAACTCTACTTTTTTTCACCCACCTATGATGAAACTGTTAGAACCTTCTGCGTAAATCCGTACGGCTACATAGTCAAAGAAAAGTATGGAGATGTAGTAACTACGAATGGTCATAGTTATGAGAAAAAGAAGAGTGACAACACAAATTTCGCTCTCCTTATCAGCTCTAACTTCACACAACCTTTCAGGGATCCCATTCGCTTTGGGAAGCACATTGGCAGGCTTGCAAACATGCTATCGGGGGGATCTGTTCTTATACAACGGCTTGGGGATTTAAACAACGGGAGAAGAAGCACAGAGAGTAGAATCCAGAGGTCAATTGTAGAACCCACTTTGGAAGATGCAGTCCCTGGAGATATCTCCTATGCTCTCCCCCACAGGCACCTCGTTAGTCTTTTGGAATGTCTTAAAGCACTCGACAAACTCGCTTCTGGTTTGTGGAGCAAACATACATTATTGTATGCTGCTGAGGTGAAGTTTTACTCTTCTCGGATCGAGGTCACTTCCCAGTTAGAAGCAAAAGGCGTCAAAAACTTGTTTGCCATCGGAGATGGAAGTGGGCTTACACGAGGACTCATTCAATCTTCTGCTTCAGGGATCCTCGCAGCTAGATCCATTCTCCTCCGAGAAGGAGTCGTAGAAGGGAAGTTTCCAAAGGAATGAGGCCCCACTTAAAAAAGGTGTAGCTAGTAGTATCCTCTTCATGTATTAACTTCCCCTTCAAGTTTCTTGTAACCCAAAAGAGTTAATAACAAAAAAGATTTCCAAAAAATAAGGATTGAAATGGAAATACTTGGTAAGGCAGGAGAAAAAGTTTTCCTCCTAGGAAATGAAGCATTTGCCCGTGGAGTCTTAGAAAGTGGTGTAGGTTTCGTTTCTGGCTATCCAGGGACTCCAAGCTCAGAGATAATCGACAGTCTTGCTGAGGCTACGAGAGAACAGGACCTCTATGTAGAATGGGCTACCAATGAAGCTGTTGGACTTGAAGCTGCATTTGCCGCTTCTTTAACGAATGTCCGTTCGTTTTTCGCTTGTAAACATGTGGGCTTAAACGTTGCATCAGATCCGCTCGCAACTATAGGGTACATCGGTGCACCAAAGGCGGGATTCACCTTCGTGGTAGCTGACGATCCTCACTGTCACAGTTCTCAGAATGAACAAGATACCCGTAATTTTGCAAGAAACTACGGTTTAGGACTTCTCGAGCCTAGTACTGTACAAGAAGCTAAAGAATTCCCCAAGAGGGCATACGAACTCTCCGAGGAAACGGAGCTTCCCATAATGATCCGCTCAACGACTCGACTTTCCCACGCCCGAGCCATCGTTGAGCTTGGTACCGTACCAAAAATAAAAATTAAAGGGAGGTTTGAGAAAAACCCTAGCAGGTACGTTGTTGTACCACCACATGCTCGAATGAATCACAAGAAGCTTCTCGAACGAATAAAGAATACAAAGAAGCTCTCGAACGAAACGAATCTAAATCGTATCGAGAAGGTTTCTGGTAATGACCCTACGGTTGGTCAAATTGGCATAGTCTCTTCAGGAGTCGCGTATACTTATGCTATTGAGGCAATAGAATCCCTTGGGATCGCTGCCAAAGTTCTCAAGCTAGGGATGAGTTACCCCCTACCAGAGAGAAAAATTGTTTCATTCATGGAAGGGCTCGATAGCGTCTTAATTGTAGAGGAAATTGATCCCGTCTTGGAGAAAGAAATAAAGTCCATAGCTTTTGATCATGAGATACAATCGGAAATTTATGGTAAAGAAATTCTTCCAGATATCTATGAACTCCGTCCTGAAATCGTGGAGAAAGGTATACGTTATTTATCACACGGAACTGTTAAGAAAGTCCCCCCCGCAAAAGCAGAGATTTCCTCTCAATTTGAAGATGTTGCTCTACCTAATAGGCCGGCCATCCTTTGTCCAGGATGTCCTCATCGGTCAAGTTACTTTCTCGTAAAGAAAGCGTTAAGAGAGGAAGGGATAGATCCAGAAGGTGCCATTTTCCCAACAGACATTGGATGCATGACCCTTGGTCTCATGCCCCCCTTTAGGATGGGCGATCTACTTTTATGCATGGGTTCTAGCATCGGAACCAGTAATGGTTTAAGTCAAACTACGGACCAGCCAGTTGTAGGATTCATAGGAGATTCCACTTTTTTCCATACGGGACTGCCTGCTCTTACTAGTGCAATATGGAATGATCACCCAATCCTTATCGCCATCTTAGATAATTCATACACTGCAATGACTGGCTTTCAGCCCGATCCAGTAACAGGAAAAGTTGCTATGGGTGGGAAGGCTCGGAGCATTAACATTGCAAAACTCACTAGAGCCATGGGGGCTCATGTAGAAGAAGCCAATCCAGTATTAAACTATCAAAAAGCGAAAGAGAAATTTAAAAACGCCTTGAAGGCCTACCAAGAAGGAAAGGTTGCTGTAATGATCTTTAAACACCCCTGTGCTCTGATGGAAAGAAGGGAAACACGGAAAGTAGGCGAAGGAGGAACCTATGAAATCGACACCGAAGCTTGTGTGGATTGTGGAACTTGCTATCAATCTTTAAACTGCCCAGCCATCTTTTATGACGAAAAAAGAGAGGCTCCTTACATACGGAAGGATATATGTGTAGGATGCGGGTTTTGCTTAAAAATTTGTCCAGTAAATGCAATAAAACGCAAAGATTAATGGAAGTACAATCCAGTAACGAGAAGTATAGAACACTTAGAAGAGGAATAAAAACATCTAGGTGGTACTTCTGGGAATTATGCTAACTAGGATCTCATCTAGCCTAGTGGAGGAAAAGCAGACACAAAACGAGGGGTGGGGGACGAGGCTGATCAAAGAGGCTCTACCGAGAGGCTCACTCTCCCTCTATCTGGATCTACGATTTTATATGCCACTTTAACTCTAATTTTTCGAGGGACAGAGTGAATTTCCTCGTTGATCTTCGGTGAGATCGTTATCTCGGGTCGTGTTATCCTAGTTCGTTTCCCTGTGAGGGGTTCCTCTACATACTTGATATACTTTTGTATGTCACTCTTCAAGAGCTTTATTGCTTTTCTAGATCTCCGCCATTTTGGAGCAGAGAGCACCCTTGGAAAAAGGCTAACAGTTAAAAACCGTTCTCCGTCGTATTCCTCCTCTTCTTCAGGGACCTTCTCTATTTCTTCCCTAATTTCTTCTACTTCCTCTTCTGAGGTAGGAGTTTCCTCCTCACTCGTCTCCTGTAACTCCTCAGCAGGAATTGTATCTTCCGTTTCGGGTTCTTGCATTTTTCACATCGCCTGATGAAGTTGGAAGTTACCTAACCCTTCTTTAAATCATCTCTCCGCCAATTTCTTCTTTTAGGATTAGAACGGACGGCCCTATTAGTTTTAATAGTAACAAACAGAGGAACGGCCCTATTCTGCTTTTGTGCCTTTGCAAGGCGTTTCTTTTTCCCTAAATTTTTGTGTCTGGCCATGTTTACCACCTACCTTATGTAATAGAGCCTTTTCTTTTAAATTTAATTTCTGTTTCCCCCTTCCTCTTCCGTAGTTGCTGGTTGATCCTTTTGAGTAAGTCTTTAAATTGTTCATCGGACAGTCTCTCGCTAATGCCTCCCCGTTGCGCCAATAAAATAAGCTGCTGTTCAACGAAGTTACCTAACTCCGGTTTTGCAAGTTTAATCCGTGCTAGTCTCTCTCTCGCCTTTCTCGATAAAAGCGACCTCAAGATCTGCTTTTTTTGCCGTTCTATTTCAGCTTTTTCTATCTCTTCTTGTTCTTCAAGTCGCTTCTTTTCTTCAAGCTCCTCACGTTTCTTTTCTAAGATAGATTTCAACTCCTCTTCAGACATAGTCAGTCCCTATAGGAAGTTGCCCTTTTTTCCTTTTTTATTTTTATAGCGGGTAACTATCTCAGAGAGAAGTGACCTCCCTTTTGAAGTGAGTTTTCTACCTTTTCGCACTTTTATGACGAGTCCAGCGGCTTCAAGTTGTTGCAGGATTTTCCGGATGATTTTCCCTCCTGCCTTTACCTTTTTGCCTGGTCGAGATCCTCTCCGTTTTATACCTCCGTAGTACTTCCGCAGTTTCTGGACTCCAATGGGACCTTCCAAAAAAACACGTCTGAGAATGGACGCTGCCCGAATGTACCACCAATCTTCTTGCGAGGGAGGGTTTTCTTTATGAGTGCCAGTCTTAACGAACTTACTCCACGTGGGAGGCTTTATTATATCTACTTGTTTAAGGTCTTCCTTCAGCTCCTCTATGAGAAACTTCGCAGGAAGATCCGCTATTTGTAGTTGTTCACTCTCTACACTCATTTTCTTCTCGGCATGATTACTTTAAATCTTATGGGTTCAGTTTTCCATTTTAACTTCCTTCCACCACATCCTACTGAGAGCTTGCAGTCACACCTTCTCAATGGTAAATCGCTTCACATGGGATAGCGACTTATGATGCGCTTTTCCACATTTTGAACAAGTTAAACGTAGATCGATTTTTGTCGTTGTTTTAGATCGCATTTTCCACTGACTTACTGGTGGTTTTGAATACCGTCCTTTGTTTCCATGTCCCTGTTTCTCCCTTTTGGCTCTTCGTTGTCCTTCAGCCAATCCTCTTGGTTTACCTTTACGTTCTCTTCTAACTCGATGTTCTGTATGTTTTCGACAATAGGGACAGTAGGTTCTGATTTTAGAAGGAAATTTCACGAGAATCCCCTATTTTTTCCCCACTGGAGAATACTTTTAAATTTTTATTAGATTTCTTGGATGACAATCGATGTTTGGCTGTCAAGTACTACATCTAACCTCCGTACCTCCTTCACAAGTTCAAAAAGGCTTTCTATGTTTTCTACCGCCACTTCAACAATTGCGTCTGTCTCTCCAGTTACTATTGAGATTTTTTTGATCTCTTTGAACTCCTTGAACGATCGCTTAATTTCAGATGCAGGTGAACTCCGAAGTTTAAGCAGGAGAAAAGCTTTTACCGTCAATATAATTCCCCCTCTGAAAGGATGAAAATTCAATTTAAGTTACTAAATTTTGGACTTTTTAAGTTTTCAGATCAGGCCCCCTCAAAAGGCCCCTCTCCTTTCTTTGAGGAAAAAACTCACTAAATTCCCCATAACGCCTCTAAAAATTGAGGAAATGTCATAAAGTTAGGAGATATGCTATTTATATCCCAATAAAAAAGAATAAATCCGCAGAATGCTTCTAGACGAAAAAAGAGGTCCACTCACGGAAACTAAAGGGTAACCTATGAAGTTTTCTCGGAAGTGGCTGTTTTGTCCTTTATTTTTTCTCTAATCTTCTCACGATACTCGTTGAGTAAGTCTAAAAAAAGGTCACTAGTGATGAGAGGCAAAACCGCCCGTAAGATCCTTGGAATATTAGCCTTGTAATAGCCTCGTTTGACTCTTATTACTAAATCATCTTCATACAGGTAATGTAAGCCAACACTTACCGCTCCTTTACTTATGCGTAAATTTTTTGCAATCTCCGATACTTTCAAGGTTTTACCTTTTTTTAGGAGGAGATCAAGAATTGCAAGCCTTGTTTTTGCTCTTCTTAAAGATACGATGTCTTCTAATATTTTCTCCAAATTTACCTCCTCCACTTCCCAACTTCAGGCTCACCAACCTTAGCTTTGAATAAAACGGTTTAAAGTTTTATAAGGAGAATCGGAAAAAAATACTAGAAAGCAATGATGAAAACTGACAAGAGGCTGACAAGAAGTAATTCTTGAATGGCCGGTCACAGTTACTCTGAGCTTTTACTTAATTCCTTCCTCTCATCATTTGTTTTCTTCTATACAGTAAAAACTAACAGAATTAACTACTTTCTTAAAGTTTAGGGGATAAAATGGAAATTTTACCTGAATTCGTCTCAATATCGGTCTATAAGAAACCAACAGAAGATGAAGAGAGGGTACTTCTGAGTGTTAAGAATACCCTACCTGATATGAACTTTTCAATCAAAAAAGAAACAGCACCGAGCTACTGGGGAGGGAAAATAGGCTATTTTACGGTTAGGCTATCTAAAAATTCGGCGAAGAGGGTTTTCACGAAACTTGTTAAAGAAATGGAGGGGCTTCATCAAAGTTGGATAAAAGAGCGACTCGATGTAGAAAATAGTGAATTGTATATTAGAGTAGACAAGCAACTTGCTTTCCTTGGTACTCTGAAGTTAAGTAGAGGAGATAATGTTATTCATTTTAGGTTCTCCTTTCCAGGTTATCTGAACATCACTCGGGAGAACGTAAAAGAAGCTATACGTGAAATGAGGAACAGTCGTTAGTTCCCTCTTTAAGTAACCTCTTTTACGGACTTGTCTGCAAATAAAGAATAAAAAAGAGGGAGAACGTCGTAATCAAACCACTCTCGGTGCGAGAAGGAAGGTAACAGTGGATCCCCCCGAGATGTTATAGGTCAACCTAAGAGGGTTATCCTCAGAGAATTCAAGTTGAACGATCTCGGACACCCTATCCACTTTCGTGAAGTCCTCAAGGAATTCTAGAGAGTAAATTGACTTGCTATTTTCATCTATTTCGTAGCTTATGATCGCCTCTTCTTCGTCTAAGTGTGCAGTGTATTCATATTCACTTCCAATACCCGACTCTGCTATGAATCTAATCGTCTTATTCTCTTGATGGGTTTCAATCCGTAAATCTTCAGCGAAAACCGCTGCATCAGATATTATCGCACTTAAGTTCTCAGGAGGTGCAAATTCCACTCTTGTCGTGTAATTCAGGCCTTCAGGATTGAGTTCTTCTCCCTTTTCTGGTAGGGGAATACTGAAAACTCTCTCAAACTGGCTTTCCTCTGGAAGGCCCCTGAAGAATTTTATCTTGAGCTTGTTACCTGCTTTATCATCGACACCGAGGGTTATTGCATCTTCGCTACTTGCTCTATTCAAGACATCCTTAAGTTTTTCAATATTAACTCCCACAACGTGGTCTTCTTCTTCTGACGGTTCAAATTCGTACTCTTGGAAGAATGAGTTTGGGGCTTTTAACGATGCCATCGCTATGCGAGACTCATCCATACCAGAGAGGAAGATCTGTTTATCTTCGATTCTTAAATTTGCATTGTTCAAAATTGCGGAAATGGAAGAGATTAACCGTTTAAGTAATCTTGCATCGTCAAATGTAGCACTCCATTTCATTATTATCGCCTCCTTATACCTATCTATTCTCTTTTAAGAGTTACATATTACTTTACTTATATGTTTAACCCTCCCTCCCACCTATAAATAGACTTCGTGGATTTTTTAAGCTATGCCATTTCAGTAGAAAAAGTGTGAGAGAAGAACGTTCGCTTGAACCCTAGCTAACACTTCGCTGAAACATACCAGAGTCCCCATACGTAACTCCAGCTTTTGAAGAAGAGAACTTGTTCATACGCTAGAGGAACACAAATCAAAAGGCAGAGAAGACAACGTAGTTAATGAAGAGCGATGATAGATCCATAGTTTCAACTTTTAACGAGCATACGATCGATCTGCCTTTCCAAGGCTAGTATTTTATGGTATACTTCAGGTTCAAAGCGTTCTACTTCTTCTATAGATTCTGCTACTAGTCGTGGTGCTTCCTCTTCCTGAACTGTCTCCAGTAACAGTCTAACTGTCGTTCCCCTTGAAAGTTCCTTGTCTATGCCATGCGTATCCAGTGCAATTTCTAGTTCAGATCCTCCTTGTTCAACCCCACAAAGAGTGAAGGATCCCCCGTTAATCGACTTAACACTCCCTATCAACATTATTTTAGTTGGTATCTCCTTCTTTCCTTTAACCTTTGAGTATAACTCTTCAAATGTTAAAAGCACATACAAGAAAACCACATCTTCTATTAATCCCGGGTAAGATCATCTAGTTCTGCAATAGCTTCTAGGATAGAAGTTCTTGCGAACCGAGGAATCTGTGGATCTTCCGCTATTTTTTGTAATTTGTCTATAGCGTTACTACTTCGTACAGAAAGACTCAATTCTTTGTTTTCCAATTCTCTATTGGCTTCACGAGCAGCTCTACGGATATTTTTAGGAGTATTCGCATCACGAGCAATTTGATTAAGGATTTTCTTTGCCTCTCTTGCCCGTTTCTCCTTTTCTTCATGATTCATGTTAATCCGCCCCTACTAGGGAAGGCCTTTGAGATATTATTAAATTTTCGCACTTAATCGAGCAGAATGGGGGGATACTCCATACCAGACTTTTTTAGTTATTCAAAACAAATACAAGAAAAAGTCACTTCAAACCCACGAACATCTCCTGTATGTTCCATAACCGTAGTAAGCGGTTCCTTCTACTCTTTCAGTTCCCTATGGGTTTTTGTCCATTTTACTTTTCGGGGATCTCTCTTGAACTGTAAAAAATTCTTTTTGCATTTTTTAGAACAAAAAGAATATTTTTTGCCGTCTTTCCTGATGAATGTAATCCCCAGATGCCGGGGGAACTTCTCTCCGCAGAAATCACATACTGGCATGACACACCCCTAGCCAATTCTAGATGCTTCTCGCTTGGTTTCTCTCAACATGAGGATATCTCCTTTCTTCACAGGTCCTTTAACATTTCTTGTGATGACTCTTCCTTTTCGTTTCCCCGCGAGAATTCTTACTCTGACCTGAGTTACTTCACCAGCGCTTCCCATTCTCCCTACTATCCATTCCACTCTTGCGGGAGTTCCTAACCCTAGAATTTCCTCTGAAAACTCTGGCGCTTCTTCCATTGCCTTCTCCCTATTCCGACCTCAATTTTGCTTCCCTAATCAGTTGCAGAGTTTTCTTAAACTCAATCTCTTTATCTCCAGGAGTTATAATCGCTACAGATGACGCACCGACGGTTACCCCCGCGTTAGTTCCAAGTTCTTTTTTAGAATCAGTAAGAATGTACTCTATATCTTTCTCTTTACATAGAACAGGAAGATGCATCACAATCTCCGGTGGACGCACATCTCTCGCTATTATTACAAGCTTTGCGTTTCCGCGTTCAATTGCCTTCGTCGTTTCATTTACTCCTATAGCTAATTTTCCATTTCTATCTTCACGGATCTCTTTAAGCAGATTCTTAGTTTGCTCTACGAGTTTATCGGGTGCCTCCCATTCACTCTCTAATGACAACTCTTTTCCCTCCAAACAAGTTTATCTCAGTGAACTTGAGAAGTGAGTTTTAATATCTTTTTGAAACTGTATAGTTACGTGAAAGACAAAAATAATTTAAGGCTTAAGAATTTATGGTTTCTATTATAGCTGGTGAGCAACTTTAACTGGATCTTCCCCCTCGCAAGAAAAGCCCATACTTTTCATAGTACCTAAGACTGTTTTAATAGCCCCTTCGAAAGTTTTCGTATGCATCTCTGCTTTCTTCAATTCTGCAACCGTTCTTACTTGATCTAGAGTTAAATTTTTCTCTCCTCCGGCTTCTTGAAGTAACAGAGCTGAAGTTAACGGGGTACCCACCTCAATCTCCCACTCTCTCTTTATGGGATCCGCTTTTATGGTGATGGGTACTTTAAGGCCTTTCCACTCTTTCGTCGCTTGATTGATATCACCCACCACTCTCCCCACTGGGAGGCCTTCTTGACCGAGAGCAGGCCCTACAGGGGGAGCAGGTTTCACTTCTCCACCTTTAACGATAAATTCCATTTTCACCTTTGCCATTCAATCCACCTATTTTGATTTAGTACCAACTCCCTTTTAATTTTAGGGTTACTTTTAGGTGCATGGTAAGAAAAGAGGATTTTAAAAGCCAATTACAAAGCCGGAGAGGGGATTTGAACCCCCGTAAGCGGCTCTGCAGGCCGCCACCTAACCACTCGGTAACTCCGGCATCTCAAAGAATGTTCTTCTTTCTCTCTAGATAGTGGATTTAGTGGATTCTTGAGATCTCCTAAGAGATGGGAGTATTCAGTCCTCTTTAGGTCTAATGAGGGCAAGGGAATTTATAAGAAGACATATTTCGGAAAAGTGTGCGGAGATTACATTTTCTTACTTAGGTTTTTAAGCGCATCTAAAAGCTCATCTTCCTGTTCTTTTGCCTCTTTCTCTGCTTCCTTCTCCTTTTTCTTTTCTTCTTCATCATAAGAAGCGGACGGTAGCCGCGGAGGTGGTTTTGGTCCAGTTTCTTCGCTTGTCTCACTTGGCTTCTCAAGTTCTGCATCTAAATCAAGACCTACTTCTTCCGCCATTTCCCCTATATCGGGAGCAGGTGATGGAGGTTCTGCAGCTTCATCGGGAGCAGGTGGTTTAGGAATTTCTGTTCTTTTAGGCTCTGGAGGGGTCTCCAACGCTTTACTTAGGTCTAAAGCAGCTTCTTTAGAGGTTCCTTGTTCTGCTTTTGTTTGGGTTTCAGAAGGAGTTTCAATTGGTGGAGCTTCAAGTGCAGGAGCCTCCCCGCCTGGTGCTTCTACTTCTTGAGGGGTTTCTTCCACAGGGGGCTTAGAGATAGTTTCTTCTTTGATATATCCGATCTTTGACTCTATATCGTTTAATTTTGACGTAATATCGGTGATCTTAGTTTCCACGTCGCTTAACCGATTATCCAAACGTTCAGTCCGTGTCTTAACGGCCATTATGCTTTTTTTCAATATGTTAAAAACTTTTTTAACTGAGATCGTTCTTCGTTTTTCCTCCATCTTTTTTCGCCTGACTCATTTAAAATTTAAAGTTAGAAAATTATTTTAAATTTTTAAGTAGAGAAATTCCTTTAAACTATTCAAGCTCCCAATAATCAAACAAATATCTCCATCTACAGCACACGTATAGCATCCATATTCCTCGGTGCTGAGCTTCTCACATTTAAGAGCCTTTGTATCATACTCGCCATATTCTTACACTTATTGGGATTCCCATGTACAGTCAAAACCCGAGAGGGAGGCGGATCAATGCTCTTAAGAAAGTGCTCTAACTTTTTTCTATCAGAATGCCCAGAAAATCCCCGAATCCGTTCCACCCTCATGTTCACTTCAATCACTTCCTTTTTACTACCGTTGTACATTTGAACTGTCTTTGCACCCTCTTGAAGTTTCCGTCCTAGAGTTCCTTTCGCTTGGTAAGAAACAAGCAGTAAGGTATTCTCCTTCCTCCCTGCTAAATGCCTTATGAATGCGAGTACTGGTCCACCTTGTAACATCCCGTTTGTGGTTAAAATGACGGCAGGCGATTCACTGTTTACTATGCTGGAAATATCAGAGTGATCTTCTACATAAATGAAGAAATCAGCCAAAAACGGATTCTCATTTTCATGTAAGATTTTATCAGACAACCTCCTAGAAAGAAACTCCGGATTAGCTGTATGGATTGCATTCACTTCTTTAAGCATTCCAGCCAAGTAAATGGGAACCTCAGGAACAGATCCGTCCTTCACTGCCTTATACAGGGACAGCATAATTTCTTGCGCTCTACCCACCCCTAACACTGGAATTACTACTTTTCCACCGTCCTTGATAGTACTATTTATGCGCATAATTAGTTTTTTCTCTCCTTCTCTTTGAGGAGGTTTAAGATCCTTTTCTCCTCCATAAGTTGACTCAATAAGGAGTGTTTCTACCCTAGGAAAATCGGTGTGCGCGCGATCGAGTAGCCTAGTTCTGGAAAACTTGATATCAGAAGCAACGACGATATTGTGCAATCCTTCAGCAATGTGTAAATGCGGAATAGCACTTCCTAAAATGTGCCCAGCATTATACAGGGTCAACCTTAGATCTGGAGCAATGTCATTTACGGTTCGATAGTTGAAAGTGATGGTACGTGTGATCACCTTGTCTATATCTGAGTAAGAATACGGTTTAGGATTTCCTCTCTCCTCAGCAACGTTAAGGTAATCTCGCTGAAGGAGAATCATAAGTTGCTTTGTTGGTTTAGTACAGTAGATTGGGCCATCGTAGCCGTACTTCACTAGAAAGGGAACCATTGCAGAATGATCTAAGTGAGCGTGAGTTACTATAACACCGTCTAAGTCGTTGATAGAGAACTCGGGGAGGTAAAACTTGGGAAAAAGATTTGCAGGATCTGACGCACCTACCTTCATACCTGCATCAACTAGGATGTTGCTCTCTCTGGTGTGAATTAGGAAAGAATTACGACCCACTTCTCCTCCCCCTCCGAGGAGAGAAATTCTTACCTTATTATCTTTGAAAATATAGGGACGATGGATTCTTCCACCCAAATTTCGCAAGAACTCTTGCTTTTCCTTGGCGTTGATTGTCTCCATCTTTCGAATATAATTAAGGATCGACGATTCTATCGGTGGGGATCGTTTTATAACTGGAGTCCACCTGGTTCTAAGAATTATCGCCTTTCTGTTAATTCCTTTCGATCCGATAAGGATACCTGGCTTTTCCGCAGTTATGATGACTCGTCCATTATCATCTTCGAACCGTATAGAACGGATTCCTGCTCGCTTTCCTACCATATTTTGAATTTTCTTCTTAGTACTGTCTTTCTCATCTCGAACGCTAGGATCACTTCGTATTTCAATACGTTTATGGTACTTTTTCACTATTTTCTTAATTAAATCGTTTTTGAAGAGGAGGAGCTGGGGTTTCTTGGAATAAACTACGATCTTCGGCCCCTCAAATTTGAATTTCGTTATTGCACTGTCCGCTGGTAGTTCTTCTCTGATTTGCTCGAAAAGCCGTTTTTCCCAACCGTTAATTCGAGTTTCTGCTTTTAAGGACATAAGATCTCCTTTTAGTAACATCAATTCAAGGAAGGAAGTGTAATCAACACGGTAACTGGCCCACGGTTACCGTGGTTTTGAAAGTGAGAAATCTATTTTGATCTGAAAACTCTTTCAACATTTCGTCGGAACGGTGCTATCTCCACTTTCCTATCCAGAAATGGATGCGGGGCAACATGCTTAGTTTAGGATAGCACCACGAGTGATACACTTAAGATGTTGGGGGGATAATCTTATTTAAAATTTTTCATAGTCCGTCCGCCTGAAAGATATCCAGTTAACGATCGAGGTAGGAGCAGGTTTCTATTCTCTACAAGATAAGCTCTACTTAAGAGTAACGAACTACAATTCCGTGTAATACTGCTTTCATCTACTTTTTAGAGGATCTTCCGCCCAAATGCTTCCAAATAGGTTTAATTGATTTACATTTGAAAAGCGCAACTAAACCGCTTAACAGACATCGTTCTGTATCGCCTCGCACGCCAGAGATGAAACACTTGAAAATTTTTATATCTCCTTCGTTCAATTATATAAGCAATTTCTCCTCACAATCGAGAGGCGAGAGAGTTTCTCATTAATCACATAAGTAACTTACGGGTTAAGTCAACTTTTGAAGTGAAGGAATAATGAAGGAAACCAGAGCGTACCTTATCTATCCAGAATACTTTGACAAGAATTTACCCCGAAGTAAGGGTCGGAAGGTCCCCTTAAGTAAATGCGTAAAAAATCCAAAGCTAAGAGAGTTGGAGTTGGCAGCAAAGAAACTAGGACTTTCAGTGCAGGTCCAAAAAAGGAACCATCACCCAGCTAATTGGTTCAGACAACGAGGAAGGCTATTTATTCCTAACGCGCGAGTAAGTGCTACAAAACGCACCGTTATAAAGAAGATAGCCAAAGTGCTTCCAGCTGCAAGAAAGATCCTTGCAAGAGAAAAAGCACAGAAACGGTTAAAGGAGAAGAGAAAAAGAAAAGATACTGAGAAGTACCTCGAAAAAGTGTTAAAGGGTAAATAGGACCCATCCTCGGGGCCGTAGTCCAGTGGTAGGATGCTTGCTTTGGGTGCAAGTGATCGCGAGTTCGAATCTCGCCGGCCCCATCAACCGTCTCTTCCTCAATTTTTCGAAGCGGTAAAGGTACTGTAGGCTCCAACGTCCAAACAAGAGAAAACTATTCTTCGTTCCGTTACCAAAGCTGGAGAACTTAAAAGCAAGGAGGTGTACGTTGTAACCGCTGGGCAACACGTCAATTTGTCCTTATTTCTTTGTAAGAGGGAAAAATACCTCCTAGACCAAACTAGGAGGGTGTTAAACTCTCGATCGGGGCTCTATAGAGAACTTTATAAAGGTAAACGTTCTTCCCAGTTTCCACCGCCTTGAAAAACTTCAGATCGCCACTCCCAACTTCAAAACTGGATGCCTCCTCTTGTAGCTTTTTTGCCCCTAGTTGGCTGACTAACTGCGATTCACCCCTCATTTGAGCGACTACCAGCCTCCACAGGGTACTTTTAAAGAATGGACGGAGGTACTTGTTGGTCTCCTCATCATACCACTCGTCTTTCTGTACACCCCATTCAGGAGCATGTTTACTGGAGATCTTGATCATCCATTGAGCCTTACGAACGTCCACTTGATAGGCTACTACATATTTCACCCGATACTTTCTCAGCAGTTCCACGGATTTACTGGGTGGTAACATCAACATGGCCCCAACTGTCCCTAGTTGATGGTTATTATTAGTGAAATTGTCAACGATAGTAGTTACATGCGCCGAATATCGGATTCTATACCCATAATCCCACCAAGCTGCTACAACATCACTTCTTGAGGCATGCGTTCGTAGATACTGGAATATTTTGCGTTCACCTCCAGAAATATCATAGCCAGCCATCTGCTCAACGTTTTGTCTCGTATGGTAAACCGTCAAAAACAGAACCAAGCCAACCAATGCGTAACCTGCCACAGCCTCTCCTCTGGGGAGGGTTAATTCGCCCAATCGACGTCTAATTGGCCTAACTTTGTGCATAATCCACTCTTTCTTAAGGGCCGTAGCAAGAGGAGCAAGGAGATAATCAATGCCAATGCCAGCAGCCATTGCAAAGAAGGGAGAGAACATCACCACAAGTCTGGAAATGCTTGAAGAGAAGTAGAAGGCGGTGAACATGCAAAGTACGAAAAAGCCTCCTTCCTTACTTCTTTCTTCAAAGAAGTAGTAAATACCGAGAGGGGTAAAGATGATAGGGAGAAAGATACCTTGAAACACGGAACTCCAAGGAGCCGGCTGGTTTTCACTTACGCTACTAAATGCGGGAAGTTGATCTCGGATAGTAGGATTTAAGATGCTTAAGTATTTCGTTCCAACCCTTCCAAGACGTCCCGTGAAGGAAAGAACGATCCCTCCAATTATCCCAAGGAGGAGAACACCTCCAACAAGCCGATGAAGGACCTTCTGTTTTTCTAATGAAAAAACTTCTGCGAGGTAAATAGCAGCGAAATCTAGGAAGATCAAAGCTATGATGGCATAGGATAACACGAAAGTCGTATCGGTCATAGACTCATAATTCGCTGGAAGGATCACCATAAGGCCCATCGCTACAAGGATAGTTATAGCATAATTCAGACCAACGTTACTATCCAGCTCGCCCATGATCAATAGCAAGAAAACGAACAGACCATAAAGACCAAACAAATACTTAGAGGAGCCCCATGTCCAACCTAAAAGCCCGAGAAAGATACCTGAGAGAAAAGGATACACGAAAGATTCTCGTTTCATCCCTCGAATGAACATCCAAAGAGACATAATAATGAAAAAGACACCCACGGCATCGTTATCAAAGAACCCTGCAATTGAACGTCGAATCATACCCAAAGAAATTGCTGCGATAAACGAAGAGAACAGGGCTGCCCGATCACTGGAGAGATCCCCTATCAATCCATAAATAGCGAGACAGGACAACGCACCGAAGAGCGGCGGAATAAGAGTAACTACCGTAATGAGGGGAACATCGAAGCCTAAAAAGGTGAGGATAAGGTGGAAAAGAGCACCTAAACCACCCACTCCGATGTAGAAGGTTCCAAGTTTTCTTCCCCACGGAACCCAAGATTGCGTGTCAAAAAAGCTGAAGAACGCCTTTAGCCCATGGTCTAGGATATACTGCGCCGTGTAAAATTGGACGTATGGATCATACGCCCGTATGCTATACCCATGCTCAATTACTGGAAAAGCTCGGAGCAGGAACGCCAGTATAAACATAAGAGTTACAGAGAGGAATTTTAAGGTCGCTCTTTTTGAGACCTTAAACACGGATAGTCCTTTAAGAATACGCTCTTTAATCATCACTTACCCTCATAAACATCAACTTATAATTGGGTAGAAGTTGCTATTAAAAGTACAGTGTACGGTATGTATCAACCCCCTTTCCCTACTCCTTTGTAGACTGAGAAGCGATCAGTATTAGTAATAATGCCTCGTCCGTCAACTAACACGAGAGAGGAAGAAAGTTCTTTTACAATCTTTTTGAGCTCCACGTATCCTGTAGTGATGATCACGACATCGTATTGAAAGTTTTCAGGGGCTTCTTCTGGCTTCTAGTAGGCAGTTTGGCAGATCGCTTGAATTTTGTCAGGGAGAAAAATTGGATCCTAAACGGCGAGGTCTTGTACCTTTCTATTTAACTCCTCAATCATCTTCAGGGTTGGTAAGTTCATATCCTCTTTCACATTGGGACGGTACGCGAGGCCTAATATCGACCCTGACATGTTCTCCAAACTCCCCCTCCCTTCCTCCACGCTTCCCTTAATAAGAGGAGAGAGTCCTAGGGATCGGAAACGCTATACTTTCTTTTAACTTCATTACCTGCTCATTTTTAGGCCTTTAAACTTCTCAGATCGTACCGAAAATATTGAACATCACAATACCACCTGAAATAAGAACGATCCAAGATCAAGTCTTTAGTCTTCTCTTAAATGAAGCTTTGCTGTGTATCTACAAAAATAATTCAATTTTCATTGCAATAAACTTATTGGTCTTCTAGATTTAGCCATAGCCATAGATACAAGTACTTAATGTGCAAAGATGTAGGGATGTAGCGGATTAAGAAAGTTCCTTTGCCTCGGCAAACTCTATGACCCTTCCTGAGTACATTATCCCGACATAATCAGAAATTTGATTTATCACCTCAATCTTCTCCTCTTGCTATAATGGTTTTCGAGCAATAAAGAGCTACCTTTCAACATTCATACTCTCTCCCCTTAAGAGGGTAAATTTTTAAGATGTATAACCTTCAATCGTGGGAATAGAAACCTACCATCTGGGAAAAAGGAGATGAATGAGCTGTCTGCACAGGAAATTGAATATGTACGTGAATTTAGTGACAACCTTGGGGAGCCAAAGGCATCTGTCATTATCGTCACATATAATATACCGAAGACAGAATTCAAGCCTACGTTGGATGCATTAGAACACCAAACAACGAAAAATTTCGAGATCCTGATAATTGATAATGGAAACGACTGGGATATAGATGTTTTTGTATCTACATACAGTCAAGTACGAGTATATGTTAAATTAAAGAAGAATTATGGCCTAAATGAGGCAAGAAATATAGGAGCTAAACTCGCCAAAGGTAACATTCTTATCTTTCTAGATGATGATGGTATTCCAAGAAGGGATTTTGTAAGAGAACATCTTAAGGCGCATAGCGATTATGATATTGTGGCAGCGAGTGGTAAGATAATCCCCAAAACGAGGACGTTCTATAGTAAACTAAATTTATCGTATGATCTAGGGGAAAAAGTCATCCCTTACATCATCAACACTGAGGGCAATTCATCCTTTAACAGAGAGAAGTTCCTGGAGGTTTCGGGTTTTGAAGAAAAACTGAGAGGATCTGGGGGAGGTGAAGGCCTACTAATAAGTTATAAGCTAATAAAAAACACTTCAGATAAAAGTAAGATTATTTATTACCCCAAAGCAGTGATCTATCATGATCCCGTCTCGGGATTTATCCCTTACATCAATAAGCAGATAAAACATAGGAAATACAAGAAGATGTTTTGGAAAACGTATCCTGAAATTGTGGACCTCATTAAATATTACAAAAAAACCAGGTTTGAGAAAGCTAGAAGGGAAATGACCCTATCTGAAAAACTTCTTAGACTGGTGGTCTTGTTCTTTGCAAAAGTTTTATGAAAACACACCAAAACATTTTTCAACACTAAGAGATAGCATTTCTAAATGGAACGTATTTTGAAGAGAACAGAGGAATACAACCAAAGAAAAGGACCTAGAGGACGATAAAGAGGATGCTCGCTTAAAACCTTTTAAAGTGGTTAAATTGGAAGTAAATCGGATGAACATAGCAGAGAGTGATGCGATTTTCACTCTTTCTCTTGATCTCGAATTAATTTTTGCAGTTCAAGAAAAAAATGAGGAAGAAACTGATAAATTCCGGAAGAGAATCCTTTCCAACATTAGAAAGCGGATCCAGGAGCTTTTAATCCTCTTAGAAGAATATCAAGTGAAAGCAACTTGGGCCGTATGTGGTCACCTCTTTTTAGATAGGTGTACTGGAGGTCATGGGATAGGAGAAAACGAATGGTTAAAAAGGGATCCTGCCTCCTCCATCGATGCGGATCCGTTATGGTATGGAAGAGACATAGTAAAAGGGATCATTCATAATAGAATCGATCACGAAATTGCATCTCATGGTTTCTCTCACATTCCTTTTTCTCATATTCGTGAAGAAATGGCGTTTAAAGAGGTAAGGACTTCTCTAAGAGCGGCCAGAGAACTTGGTATCGCAGTAGAATCCTTCATATATCCACGAAATGAAGTCGCTCATCTGAAGGTGCTAAAAGAGTGTGGGATAAAATGCTACCGCATAGTTCCGAGAAAACGAGAGTTAGGGCTGCTTCCAACGAAATTTTTACGATCGATTGATTACTTTTTCGGCTTACGTCATTCCTCGCCTATCAAGCCTAAAAAAGACGTTTTTGGATTACTTCAGATCCCTGCTTCCGATGCATTATATAGAAGTGCAACTGCTATGCACTTGGCTCGTCTTCCACCAAGAAACAACCTTTTATGGAAATGGAAAGAGGGGGTAAAAGAAACTGTAAAAAAAGGTGGCATTTTCCATGTATGGATGCATCCACATGATTTTAAAACAAGAGTTACGAGAGAAGAACTCACAAAATTCTTTAAGCTAGTTAAGGACTACAAAATGCAAGGTAAGTTGAAAAATTTGACCATGAAAGAAATCGCCCTTCAATGGAGAAATAGCTAAAAAAATTGTGAGACCCTTTAATGTGCAATGTTTTGTATTTTACTTTCCTCGTTAAAAATAGCTCGTGCTTCTCCATCCATTTCCTCAGGTATTTCTTTTCCATATAGTGTTAAAATTGTAGGGACTAAATCTAATATGGAGATCCTTTCTAGTGTGCCTACTTTAAAATCAGGCCCATAACCAATAAAAAGTCCTTCTCTTTTATTTTCTCCCCTCCATCGTCCGGGTACTTCAAAAATGTCCTCTTTCCCTAAGCTCCCTTTGATATATACATTCCGTGCCTGATCTACGATTAAATCGGGTGCCTCCTTTAAGTAGTCACCAGCGTAAATTTCCTCCCTTTCATAAACTCTCTTGATTACTTTTTTCTGTTCAGGATTAGTAATAGCTTCTAGCTTCTCCTTTAGCTCCTCCTTTAGTCCTCTTTTGTCATTTAATATGTAAACTGGTCCTTGGTTACTTGCAAAAGCATTAGATTCTTCCCAATTGATTTTATCTGCCTTTTCTTCCTTCTTCATCTCACCCTGCCTTCTTGGTATGCTTGTTCTCACATTCTGGGGAAGCCCTTTGCTTAACAGTGATTTTATACCGAGGGCTTCCGCAATTCTTTTAAGATTCTCCAGCGTAATGCCTAGTTTAGAAATTATTTTCGAGCGCCTGTACCTAAAGTTGTATTTTAAGTAGCCTTCCTTATGTAGCCAAGTGTTAATGTTAAACACTGTCTCTATCTTGTTTGAACCATGATCACTCATAAAGATAATATCTATGTTCTCTTCCCGTTCCAAAAGCTTTCCTATGTAGGTATCAACTAGTTTCCATGCTTTTTTGCTAGGTTGCTGATCCCAAAAGAAATGGTGAAGCACGTTCAAGTAAAACGTGGTAATTTGGACAAAATCGAAAGATTCCGTATCCAATAAATCCAAAGCCACTTCAAATCGTGACTTGATAAGATCAAAAATCTCTTCGACGGCTTGATCCTTGTTTATTTCAATGCTGTGCTTTGGATGAACACGATAGCCGTACCTTTCCTTAAGTTCCTTTTCCAACTCTCGTGGATAGGTAAATCCTTTTTCAGCAGCATCTGGCCCTCCTGAAATCATAATACCGTTGATTTTTTTAGGAGGATACGTAAGTGGTGTGTTAATCACGCAAACTTTGTATCCTGTGTCACCTAAGTAGTCCCACAATTCCTTACTTTGGTTCTTTCTTTCGATAGGAAAGTACACCTTACGTTCGCGCTTATCTACATTCCGCCACCAGAAAATGCCTAATTTACCAGGATTTTTTCCCGTAGAATAACATTTCCAGTTGGGAGAAGTGACCGGAGGAAGGCACGCTTCCATAGTCGAAGAGATCCCCTCTCTCATAACTTGTTCAATGTGGGGGAGGATCCCATCCTCAATCCAGGGGGTAATCAGTTCAAAATGTGCACCATCGAGGCCAATGACCACGAGCTTCTCTGCTATCATGTTTAACGCCTTAAGGCCTTTTTGAATTCCGTTAGCCTATTAGAGAGGGTAAAAGCACTTAAAAATTTCGAAAAAACAAGAGGGAAGGCTTCTTATACTTGTAAGTAATTAAAGAGCTGATAGGATAGGGGATACTCTTGAGAAAGGGTCGGTATTTCTTCTTCCAAAATTTATTCAGACTGATTTGAATGTGTAAAATTATATTGTAAAATGATGATAATGTGAAGACACGCTTGAAGACAACCCGCTCCACCTTATCCCGTGTTTTTCTATGATTTTGTACTTTATCTCGGCTTATTTGAGGTGGTCACATGCAACCTCGTAGTCTCGACTTGATAGAAGGTATTTATAGGTCAATTTTTTAATTTTCCACTTTTACTGGTATAACGATGTTTCTTACAGTTCATGAGGGTGGCCAGAGAAACCATGCTCNNATTAACTTTCCAAGATTTGCATCCAAAAATGGGATCTCTGCCCTGTAAATCTAGATCTCCCTCTTTCTTTTCGTATGTAAAAAATGAGGTAATTGATACATATGGATTTCGTGGTTTCATACAATAGACCAAAGGAAAATGGTTCTGACAACTTGTTAAGCCAAGTTATGGCCTTCTTTGTAACTTCCGCGGCTGAAGCATATGGAGGACGAACTTGGGGGAGAGGCAGTAATGTAATTAAAAATTCAAGAAAAAGAGGCTACCCATAATATCAAATTTTACCGTTAGAAGGACTCATCACTCTACCTTACCCTAGATAAATGCCTTGTAGAGCCTCTTTACGATCCTCAGCAGTCGTTCTCTTTCTATAAGGAATAAAAAGAGAATATATAAGCTGAGAAATACACTAGCTTTGAAAATTAATTCAATTAAAAGTGAAAAAGGATGGGAAGGAATTATAGAGAGAAGAATATAGCTCCTTAAGAAAAAATAAATGCTCAAAGTGGAAATGATAGCAGAAAGTGGTGGGGCAAAGGTTTTCCTAAAAGAAACGCTTATATGTTCTGGCAAATACTTGTAGAAGATTATAGCTACCCCTACGGATGCAGCGATCCCCATGCTGAAAGCTACGCCTTTAACTCCAAAAATGTAAATAAGAGGAAAAGAGAGAGAGGTTAAAAACCCCTGTAACATTTTTATTTTCATGGTCTTTTTAGGGTGTCCTACCATGTTAAACAGTTTCGTGGAAAGGTCAATTAGAGGGAGAGTAAGGGAGGTAAGGATAAAGACACGGAAAATGGAGGCTGCAGGAAGCCATTTAGGGCCAATTAGTAATTCTATAAAAGAGGGCGCTACTAAGAAAAGAAAAATAGAAAGAGGCCAACTTAAATGAGTTATAGCAGATAGGGAGAGAGTATAGGTTTTAGTTAGCACTCTCTTGTTTTCTTGAGATTCCGCATAGATTGGTTGTGCTGTGCTAATTATTGGGCCGGTAATAACAACCAAATAATTTGTAAAACTGAACGCCCTGTTGTAAAAGGCAAGATCTACAGAACTTAGCCAGGTTCCAACTATAAATTGATTCATGTTAAGGAAAATGAAGTTAAATTGACTACTGATAAGGAGAATCCCACCAAAGGTTAAGTAGTATTTCGCGAGTTTTTTATTAAAGATAAAGGTGGGGCTCCAAGACGAAAAAAACCAAAAAAGAAATTGCCTTATTATCCGCTCTAACAGAGTATAGATTACTAGACTCCAGATGCCATAACCTCCCAAAGCAAGTAAAATTGAAGCTACTGATGAAACCCCAATGGATGTTATCCTAGTGATAGTTATAGCTTTGAATTTTAGCTCTTTACGAAGGATAGCTCCTGACGGCCTCCCTATGGAAGAAGTGAAAAAATCTAAGGATAAAATCAGTAAAACTTTCAGCATTAACGAACTATAGACGCTTTGCAAGATACAAAAGAGAATTAATGCTGCTGAAAAAGAGGTCAAACCTAGTAGAAGGCTTAAGAAGAAGAAAGTAGATCTTAATACCTCTGAGCTCTCTTTTCTTTTGAGGAACGCGTCAGTAAGTTTGAAAGACCCCACTCTTCCTAACAGAGCATAAAAAAAAAGTGCTAAACCTATGATTCCATAGTATCTTGGAGATATAAGCCTCGCCAGTATTATGCCAGTAGCAAATTTAATAACTAAATTCCCGTATCGACCGACCGCATTTAATCCTACACCTTTTACACCTTTTTCAAAAGAAATCTTTGATAACGTCACTCCTTTCCCCGTCCCTCTTTAAACCATTACTCTAAGATTCCATTCTCGACTTATTTGCCCTCTAACCTTCCAAGAATCTCGTTTCTTTTAAAAATGACCATATCGACATGATCCAATCATAACTATGTCGCTACCGTATACCGCATCATTCGCACGTGGATAAAACGCTCGATGTTCTGCTTTCTCCTTTTTCTAACAGGATTTGCGTGTCTTCCACGTTCGTCTTAATAAACACTTCAGTTACAGTATTGAGTCTTTGAGGCTTAGTTCTTTTACTAGTTTTTCGGCTTCTAAGAGACGTTTATACCATTCAACGGTTATTGTTTTCTTTGTCTTTTCTACGTTTCCTTCTTGTAACGCATGATAAATGTTTTTTGCGGCTTCTTTTGGGGTATGCTTTACTTCATAGTCTAACATTTCATGGATTTTAGAGAAATCAACGCAATAAGACCGCTCATCGGGGCTCCCGTACCACTCCCAGTCCACCTTAAAGTCAAAAGTTTCTCTAAGCATATCGGCAAGCGGTTTAATCTGGTAATTCTGCTCATTAGAGCCCACATTAAATATTTCGCCGTTTACCGTTTCTTTATCTGTTTCGGCAACCGTGGTGAAGGCGTTGGATGTATCTTTTATATGCACAAAGGGTCGCCACTGGGTGCCATCGCGCATGACACCAAGCTGACCAGTTTCAAAGATGGCGTTGACCATCGCGTTAATGGCGAGGTCAAAACGCATTCGATAGGAAAGACCATACACAGTAGCTTGCCTCAAAACTGTCACACAGAAATTGTCATCAGCTAAGCTAAGACATTCCTTCTCTTGCGCGCGGTGCGCCTTTGCATAGGTCGTAAGCGGATTAGGAGACGCGGTTTCTTTTAACAGACCCTCCTGTTGACCATAGATACTACATGTTGAGGCTTGGATGTATCGTTCTACGCCCTTTATTTTTGCTAACCTTGCGATTCTCGCTCTTCCGAGGTAATTTATTTCCCACGTTTTTACAGGAGCCAACTCTCCCGTGGGATCGTTTGACAGGGCGGCCATATCTATGACCACATCGATATCGTCCAAGATCGTTGGATCACAATATCGCACATCATCTTTCACGATTTCAAGGTCTTCATCATCTATGATTTCATCTATCGATTCTGTGCCAAAATAAAATCTGTCCAGTATTTTCACCTGGTGACCCTGGTTTAACAACATTCTACACAGAGTCGAACCAATATATCCCGCACCACCAGTCACGAGGGTCTTCATTGTATATTTACCCTATTCACTCTTCTTCTTTATCATCTTTTTTAATCCGTTTTTAGGTGGAAGTGGTGTCCTATCTACTACGTTTTCAAACTTACTGGTACTTAAGCAGCATTTTTTCGGCCGTTCTGCCAACTGCCCCAAGGCAGATGTTTTTATCGGAGAAACAAGGTTTAGATCTAATTCAAACACATCTGCAATGAGAAGCGTGAATTCATACCGATTCAAGCATTTAGAGCCCGTCGAATGGTAGAGGCCAGAAGCATCGTTCTCCAAGAGTTCCAAAATCATTTTGGCGAGATCATTCGCATATGTTGGGTTACTATACTGATCGTCCACTATCTCTATCTCCTTTCCCTTTTTCAATTCCTGAAGAGCCCACGTAACGAAGTTCAGTTTTACAGGATCCCAACCATAAATCACGCTTGGTCGAACTACCACATTCTCACCATTCTTTAAGACTGCTTGTTCGGCGATTAATTTATGTTTCCCGTAAACATTTAACGGGTTTGGGTCATCTGCCTCCGAATAAGGAGAATCTTTTTTACCATCAAACACATAATCAGTGGAAATATACACCAGTTTACAAGCGAATTTCTCACAAGCATCAACAACGTGTCTTGTACCTTTAACATTAACAGCTTTAGATTGTTGTGGATCCTCCTCACATTTATCCACATTATGCATAGCAGCCGTATCAATCACTATGTCTGGATTTACGTTTGAAAACACTTCGTTGATCTCCTGTTTTTCTCTCACATCAAGCTTAAACTGCTCTCCTTCAATATCTTTCGGCTCTTGATAAAAAGTACTGGCTACGTTATACTGTTTTTTTCCTTCTGTAACTAGATTCGAACCAAGCAAGCCATTTCCTATTACCAATAAGTGTTCCACAAATCTCACCAAACAAGTTACCTACATCATTTTTTTAAAAGCAAAGTCATTGCATCTCTGCTCTAGACCTATCTCCCAGCACAAGCTTATACCCTTTCGGACGACCCTTCTTTTTTATCAATTCAACTCCTTGTCCTAACAAACTCTCGACGATTTTTCCCGTATCTTTTATTTTACAGCTATCTAAGATGATTGAATCGGCTATCTCTGTGTTTTCAAGCGTACAATTTTTCCCGATTGACGTATAGGGCCCAATATACGAATTCTCTATCTTACTTTCTTTTCCAATCACGACAGGACCTTTGATAATCGAATCGATCACGGTAGCATCCGCTATTTGAACGCGTCCAGCAACGCGAGATGCGTTGTCAATTCTCTCTTCTCCTCTTATTTCTCTTTCAATCGAATCAAGGATGAGGCGGTTAGCTTCAAGGATATCCCCTGGTTTTCCAGTATCTTTCCACCACCCCCTCACCTTCGTATACCGTACCTCATACCCATTATCAATAAGCCATTGGATGGCATCCGTGATTTCTAACTCATCTCGCCACGAATAGTCAATATGTTCAACGGCTTTCAAAATTTGAGCATTAAAAAAGTATATTCCTACGAGGGCAAGGTTACTTGGCGGGTCTTCAGGTTTTTCAATCAATTGTTTAATAGTTCCATCCTGATTCAAGTCGGCAACACCAAAACGTCCAGGATTCTCCACTTCGGAAAGCATGATACTCGCATCTGGCGTTTGTTCCCTAAATTGTGTAGTATTCTCTGCAATACCCCCCTGAAGAATGTTATCACCCAAGTACATGACAAACGGTTCTCCCTTCAAGAAGCCCACCTCTTTCGCCACAAGGATCGTATGAGCAAGACCCTTTGGCTCTCCCTGATGGATAAACGTGATCTCTACGTCCCAATCCCTTGAGTTTACTGTGCTACGTACTTGATCGGCATTGGGACCAGTAATAATTCCAATCTCCTCCACGCCCGCCTCTATCACATCTTCGATCCCATAAAACAAGACAGGTTTATTAGCGACGGGAATGAGCTGTTTTTGCTGTGAATACGTCAATGGACGAAGCCGTGTTCCCTCACCTCCTGAAAGAATTAGGGCTTTCACTGATATCACCTTCAATGAGCGGTTATTTTTTCTTATTTTCAAAATAGTTCTTGATCGTTCACTAATTTGTTCCATGTAGGCCATGTTTTGTCCTTTTCTGATACGATTGGGTCTTCAATAGGCCAGGGGATATCCAAGTGCGGATCTTTCCAAAGGAGACCCCCCTCATGATCAGGTGCGTACTTGTTATCCACTTTATAGGCAACATCTGCCTCTTCACTTAAGGTTAAGAAGCCGTGAGCGAACCCCCTTGGAATATAAAGCTGGTACTTGTTAAACTCGGAAAGAATGGCAGTTTCATATTCCCCAAAGGTGGGAGCGTCCCTCCTTAAATCTACGGCAACATCATAGATGATCCCATTTATACATCTGACAATCTTTGCTTGAGAATAAGGAGTTCTCTGAAAATGTAAACCTCTTAAAACGCCATATTTCGACTTGGAATGATTATCTTGGATAAAATTTCCCGTTATCTCTGCATTTTTAAAATCTTCCTGAACATACGTTTCCATAAAAAAGCCTCGTTTATCTTCAAAGACTTTCGGTTTAATCAACATCACACCAGAAATCTCTCTTTCTACAAAATCAAAAGGCATTAATACCTCCTCCCGTAACCAAGTAAAATGAATTTTTAAAAAGAAGTAAACCAGGCTGTTCTAGGAGAATTCTTCGTTTCCTTTCCATCTCTTCATTCTCTTTTCTATTACATCTTCCTTTATAGAGTGGAAGGAGAAGTTCCCCCCAGTGAATAGTGCGGAGGAGACTAATGTATTAAAAAGGAGTGAGAAAGGCCAGTATAATTCCAGCTTGAGATCTAGCACAGAATATGGGGCCCCATTTTTAAATGGGATTTAATTTCGAGAAGTAAGTTTCGAATGCATGAAACAAAGCGAACCAATACCCTAACGACTCTCACACTGATACAAACCGATAAAACTTATCTCTTCATCTTCAACAATGGAATATACTTAAGATTGTATCATCAACCATTCACTTTTTACTAAGTGGAGGCGGGTATGCTCAACTTCCTCCAATTATAGGCCTGATAAAGGAATTTGAGAAATGCTTTTAGCTTTAGAAAAAAATATTAGACAAACCAGCGTGATTAACCGGTTTTTGCTACTATTGCTGCTTTGAGGATTTATTCTTTTCTCAAAGAGCTATTCACCGATAATCTTCTTTGTATTCTTCGCTTTTAATTGATTTTTTAAAGCTAGTATACTTCTCAGCGTATGTATCCTCTTTTTTATCTTATAGAAATGAAAAGACTGCTAAAGCTCGTAAAGAGCCTCTACGAGGCACTTATCTAAGTAGAGTGATTTACTCTAAAAGCTGAAGCCTGATATCGCTTTTCTATGTGAATTCGTACTAATGATCTTTTTAAACCCACCAAGAGGAATCCCAAGTAATCAGGTATCTCCCACGAGGTTCCATTTCTCTCATTAAGTCCTCCTTCTGTAAAATATTTATGGGATCTAAGTTGCCATTTTTCGAGTGGCATACGCACCAAAGATAAGTATGATAATTAGGGAGGGGCAAGTAGGATGTTTCCCAATGTAATTTTAATAGTAATTGACGCATTAAGATACGAGAATGTTGGTTATCACGGGTATCCCAAGCCCACTACTCCTAATATTGACTACTTAGCAGAAAAAAGTTTTGTATTTACGAATGCATTTGCTACCACCAATGTGACTGATCCTTCGATAACCTCTTTATTATCAGGAAAATATCCTATGAATCACGGTATAACTGCTCATGGGCCAAAGGTAACTGATGTTCATATTAAAAAGTTTAGAAACTCAGAGACGAAACTTTTACAGGAAATACTACAAGAAAATGGATATAAAACGGTGGGAATCGATTTTCTCGGTAGATGGCATAAAAACGGATTCGACCAATACTTATCAGAAAGAAAAAAATCTGTACATAAAATCTTAAAGCGAGTCTCTGATAAACTTTGTTCCCTACTAGGAAAAGAAAGTTGTATTACTAATTTAATAAAAATTGATAAAAGAAATGAGAGAGCGCAGAGCAAAGAAGACATTTTAAGAGATTATCGATGCACCCAAACAGCCCAAAATAAGATTAAAAAATTTATCCCTCAAAACACTCCTTTTTTCCTTTTCTTACACTTTTGGGGGACCCATATACCCTATTCCCCCCTCAATAAATTCTTAGATCTTTTCATGAGGTACAACTATCGGGAAAGACCAACTTTGGATGAAATATTAGCTGAAACACAGGGAGTTTGGAGAGAAAGATTAGAGAGGTTTACTGTTGATGTTAATTCTACTAAAGAAATGTTAGCTAGATACGATGCTTGTATACGATGTGTGGACCTGATGGTTCAGAAGGTCATAACTACCTTAAAAAGAGAAAGACTTTTTGAAAATACTATTATTATTTTGACTTCGGATCACGGAGAAAGCCTTACTGAACATGGAATATATTTTGATCACCATGGACTCTATGAGGAAAGCATTCACGTCCCCTTAATCATAAAATTCCCCGATAGAGGGCACAAACAAATAGATTCACTCGTACAACATACGGATATCCTTCCTACTGTCTTAAACTACCTCAACATTAACATAGAAAATTCGATAGATGGACACCCTTTGATCCCTTACATCAAAAATAAGGAAGACCCAAGGGAAATAATCTACACTGAAGAACACCATGCACAGAGAAAAAGATCTATCCGGACTAAGAACTATAAATATATGTATTCCCCGTCAAAAAAAGATGCAATTTGCCAATATTGCGGAAAAATACATGGAGGTCAGGAGGAATTATATGATTTAGTGGAAGATCCAGATGAAGAAGTAAACTTAGAAGATTCGAAACCAAAGGTTGTCAAGTTGTTTAGAAAACTACTTTTAACTAAAGTATTTAACATAAACAAAAGAAATAGATTTAAGGAAAACGTAAGAGGCAAATTGGAAATCTTAAGAGGGAGGGGGGAGTTAAGTTGATCCCAGAACTATTGTAGCCTTCTAAAGGCATCATATTTCGACTGAGAATAATCGTCTTGGGAAGATCTCCCTGTATCCTCTATTTCAGAGTCTTTCTAGTTATACATTTCCATAAACCTCTTCAAAGACCTTTTGCTTAGCTAGAATCACATTAAAAATCTCTATTTCTATAAATCAAAAGGCACCAAGAAGATCTCAACTTCCCTAGACTACACCAGTTTAGAAGATTGCATCTTTCTTTCAAATATAGACGAAAAAGTGTAAAGATTTGATTTACCAATCTAATAATGTTCCAATGAGTGGAACTACATATCTTATTTGTAATTCTTTGAATAAATCTTTAGTAAACTCTGGAAGAAAGAAGAAAGGATAGAAGTGCCGAAGAAACATAATATACTTCTCATCATTTGTGACGCACTACGGCCGGATTTTTTAGGCTGCTATACCAAAGCGGAAGCTAACACTCCAACCATAGATAATCTCGCAGAAAATAGCGTTTTGTTCCAGAATGCAATTGCTCCCGGTTGTGGTACTCCTCTTTCTGTCCCCGAACTCCTTACTTCAACTTATCCTTCGATACATGGAGATTACTTTCTCACCTCCCCTGAAAATAAACTTTCAGGCCTTTTGCAAGCAAACGGATGGGATACAGCGGCGATCAGTACTAATGCATATCTTTCTCCTATATTTGGATATAACAGGGGATATAACCACTTCCAATATCTTTCTAAGAGAAACGAGATATATCTACTATACTACTTTTATAGACGTCTAATAGAACTAAAAGATGCACTTTCGAAGAAAGGCTTTTCTAAGCTTCTTGAATTTTTAATTACATTACTGCCTCTCCCCCAAGTTCGTCCTCCATATGCTTCAGCCGCGGAAGTTACAAAGAAGGCCATAACTTGGCTTAACAAGTTGTCAGAACCATTTTTCCTCTGGCTTCATTACATGGATCCTCACGGCCCATATGTCCCTCCGTTATCTTCTCTTTTACATACAAAAAGAAAGAGGGGTGAAAAGAGGTGGAAGTGGATTTATAGAGCAGAAATCCAATTTTTGGATGCAAATCTTGGAAAGTTAATTCAGTATCTAAGGAGCAGAGATTTCTGGTCGAACACATCTCTTATTTTAACTGCGGACCACGGAGAGGAATTTGGAGAGCATGGTTTCTCTGGCCACCCTCATGAATTATATGACACCTTAATTCACGTTCCGTTGATGATTTACTCTCCCTTCGTTAAAGAGGCAGGAATGACTATTGAACAGCCCGTCAGTCTTTTAGATATTTTTCCAACTGTATGTGATTTGGTTGGAATTGAAAAACCGTCTCATTTGCAAGGCAAAAGCCTTTCACCCTTCCTGATAGAGAAACCCAAGAAAAGAGACGAAGGGGTAATCAGTGAAGCCTTTAAAAAGGAATATGAAGGCAGCATGAACGTTGGAAAACATGAATGTACAATCTCAGACTTAGGAAAAGTTTCTTATAGAACAAAAAGATGGAAGTATATCTACTCTCTAAACGGGAGAGATGAACTTTATAATATAAAGAACGATCCCATGGAACAGAACAATCTAATTGAAGAGGAGAAAGCAATCGCTAGGAAATTTAGGAAACGCTTACGGGAGCATATTTCCAAACAAAGGACGATAAAGAGAAAAACTTTGAAAAGGAAACTGAGAAAACGCATTTCTGAAACGCGAGAAAAGATTTTCTGAGTGGGAAGTCATATTGCAAAAGAACCCGAAGGTTTCCATTATCACGACAACCTATAACGATGAATCATTCATTGAAGAATGTATAAAAAGCGCGCTTAGACAAACTTATGAAAATTGGGAACAAATTATTGTTGATGACAATTCTACAGATGAGACTGCAAAAATTGCGAGGAAATATAGTGAGAGGTATTCAAGAATAAACCTTTTAACGAATGAGACGAACCGTGGTATTTGGAAGCTTCAAGAGAATTATAACCAAGCTTTAAAGCTAAGTTCAGGAAAGCTCATCGCTATATTGGAGGGAGACGATAAATTGCCTGAAAATAAACTTGAAACACAGGTTAAGGCGTTTAATAACCCTAACGTAGTTCTTAGTTGGGGGGAAGGGATAAAAATAGACGCTAATGGAAGGAAAATTCGAAAAACAAGATTTAAGAACGTAGATTGGAAAGTGATGAAGAACCAGCCTATTGGTAATGCCTTGAACGCTCTTCTCCTTAAGAATATCATAACTCCCGCTGCTACAGTAATGTTACGTAAGAAGACCCTTTTAAATATAGAAGGATTTAAACAACCTTCCTATTGTCCCTTCGTGGACTATCCCACTTGGATGGTGCTAAGTACGATGGGAGAGTTTGTCCCTTTACAAAAAGTAATGGGAATGCACAGAATGCACGGTTCTAATGTAGGGAGAACTATGTTAAAAGAAAGCACACTAGGAGGAAACAAGTTGAGGCTTAACTATTATAAGGAATTCAAAGGAAAAATAGAGGCACTTCGAATTAACCTTAGGGAGATAAGAGCTGCAAATCTCTACCAACAAAGCCTCTATTTTTTGATACGGGAAAAATACAATAAACTTCCTAAAAACCTCATAAAAGCCATCTTCTTGGATCCAAAACAGTTAAGGGATTTTATTAAGCCTGCTGCCAGGTTTTTATTTACTGGTACTCGTTAAGCGAACTGAAACGCGAGTATCCTCGATGTACCACTGAAGGGATCCCAAGGTAATGAAAAAAGAGAAGAATTGCAAAACTTCAGCCTAAGAGCTTTCTATAAAACGGAAGTAACCGTTCCTTAACAATCCTCTCCCAATTCATATGAGCTACCGAAGTTCTGGCATTGGATGAGAGCGTCCTTCTAAGATGAGTATCTAACAATAGCTCCCTCATTGCCTCATAGAAGGATGAAACATTAAAACCACAGAGAAGGCCATTTTCTCGCTGTTGAATAATATTTTGGTTGGCTCTAGTCTTAGTACTAATAGTTGGAAGACCACAAGCTAGGTACTGGTAAAGTTTCGTGGGAGGTTGGACGTTATACTCCAAGGTATTGGGTACGTAATTTAGGCCCACATCAAATATATTCATAAATTTATGAATTTTCTTAAATTCCACGAAACCAAGAAATATAGTCTTCTCTTCTATTCCAAGACGCTTTGCAAGGTTTTTTAGATACGGGAGGGAAGATCCACTACCACACATAAGCAGAGTAACCTTTTTCTTAGCTCTTGCAAGCTTTGCAAACGCTTTCACCATGGTTTGTAGGTGTCTTTGATAGGTGATTGCTCCCGCATACCCATAGACAAACTTATCCATCAATCCCAGTTCATTTTTAAGATTAGAAACATTTTCGGGCTTGAACTTTGCCAAGTTTACACCAGTTGGTACAATTGCATACTTTTTTGGAGAAAGAGAACATACTTCTGAGAGATAGTTTTTTACTGTTTCACTTATGAAGATCGTACCAACGCTTATTCGACTGGAAAGCTTATAATATAGAAATTTCCCAGGATTGGTTGCTGAGAACCCCCATGGAACGACAGGTACGGTACGAATATCAAATACTATCTTCGGATTATTTGACTGTAATCTTTTAGTTAATCCAACTAATGGCATAAGGGAGCCATAGCAGTGAAGGATGTCAAATTTTTTTGGAAGGCTCATTAAACGGTAACTAAGCTTAAAAAGTGAAGAAAAAGTGGGAAACGAGCTAGGAATGTTCGTCGGGTAGACTTTTACTCCATTGACAATCTTACACTCTGAAACGTTGTTTTTCTCTTCTTTTCGGGAAATGACGGAAACATTAATCCCGTAACTAGCTAAAATTTGGGTGATCTGTCTTAAGTAAGCAAATGGTGTACTAGTATAAAACTTTCTATGAATATGACATACGGAAAAAGACACTCCTACTCCCATCAACTAATTTTCTTCCTAAATCAACATCTTCAATTGTTTTTAACATTAGTTTTGTACTTAATTTCTTGAACTCGTTGGGTACAAGCTTAGGAAGGGATAACATGGGACTACCAGCTTCTACAAGTGAGAAATTAAATTAAACATCCCCGCACTAAAAAATTAGCCAGATTAAATATTTACCAACATTTTTCATATTTTCTCTTTGCTTTTCAATGAAGAGATTCGCTCTTTAATCAAATGTTTTGCATTTTGCCTTATTCTTAATTTTTCAGCCTTTGCAATCCTTTCTTTTGCCTTTGTTAGATCAAAATGAGGGAGACCGAAACGAAAAGAGCTAGAGCTCATAATTTTAAAAATCCTAAGATAATTTCTGACAGCAAGTGGATTATTCCTTAGTTTACCTCTTAAATAGATGCTTACAAGGGTGTTCTGTTTAAAGCAAGTCATATACAGGACCCTCATGAGTCGAAACAATTTAGATCCTTCCCTAATAACATATCCCCCTCCCTTATCCCATATGCTTTTTTCTACTATTTCATGACCAAGAATGCTTGTTTTGTAATACGTTAAACCAAAACGTGGTAACTTTTCGCATTTAAGTAAACTCACTCCGTCTGGTTCATAGTTTGGGGTTTCTATGTTAAGTAAATCTAAAAGGGTAGGAAAGAGATCAATATGTCTTACAACCCCCTCATGCTCGAAGCTCTTCCCTCTTGGTAATTGTGGATGCATCAAAGTGATGGGAACGTACACCACCTCTGGCGTTGTAAAACGTCCATGACCGACTAATCCTCCATATTCTCCTAATAATTCACCATGGTCAGAAAGAAATATAATCAACGTTTCCTCAAGTAATCCCCTATTCTTAAGTACCTCCATACGTTCTCTAAATTCTCTTAAGCTTCTCTCAATCCCTTTTTTATAACTTTCCCTTAGTTTTTCGACGTTTTTTTGACTGTAATCCCGAAAAAAGGAGACACAATCATCTTCATCATACACACCGTCTTTTTCCCATCCATATGGACAATGACCTCCTTTTTCATCCTCTACGTAAATAAAAGGGGGAAGAATATCTTCTAATGGTTGCGGATTATCAAAACGTAGAATATCATGTATTTGTGAATATCCTTTAGGCTCCCATTTTGTCCACGTATTTCCACACCACAGAGAGGTATTATAGCCAGATGATTGTAAAAGAGTTGGAATATCATTAGGTATAGTATCGAGAAAACTGTATACCTTATGATGATGAGGATAAAGGCCAGTCATAATGCTTGGAAAGGCACTGGCTGTGTGAAGAGAAGACGCCACTCCTTTAAAAGTAATTCCTTGTTCTCTAATGAACTTTGGGGTATAATCCCATCTCAATGCATCAGAAACGAAAATTAGCACATTTTGGATACCTGCTTTTTCTTTGAAGCGTTTTAGTATATCAATAGATTTTTTGATCCGCCTCCCTCCTTCCAACTTTTGACAAGAAGTTGTTACCATAGTTTCTTAAATATCCGGACAGATTTTTTATCGCCAATCAGTTTAGCTTTATAACTTTCCAAAGAAACGACATTAAAGTAGCTAGGTGATAACGTTACATCTTTTCGTTTTATCAAACTTGCATACAGAGCCAATCGTACAGGATCTTCTGTGACCTCGAATACGCTTTTTTCGGTGTAACGATCCTTAAAGATTGAATCTCGAAAGAAAATTCCTCAAGATACTATCAAGAAAAATCCTCTTCTTACTTGAGTGATCCCTCTTTATGGGGAGAAAGGTTCATTTTTGATATTCGTTTTTTGATCTGCTGTTTCAACGACAGACTTTTACTCTTCTTAACCAGTGAATAATGTTTCATGATTTCCCCCTTCAATGTCTCCTTAATCTCTATTTTTCCCCCTAGTAGATTTCTCTTTTCTTGAGGATCATTCTTCATGTTATAGAGTTCATCTTTTCCATCAGTTTTATAAATATATTTCCATTTCCGTGTTCTGTAGGCAATTCCTATATCTGATGAAGCATTTTTCCTTTTCCTTTCGTATTGCACTTCGCAAAATATCCCATGGCGGCCGTTTTTTTGTTCGTCAATTAATGGAAGTAGACTTTCACCTTGAAACGTGTTTGGAGTTTGCATGCCCAAAAAATCACAAATAGTCGGAGCAAGATCTAGCAGGCTTACTAATTGCTTTATCTTTCCCGTTTTCCTCTCTGGAAACTTAATGAGCAGAGGGACGCGTATAACTTCATCGTATAAATTTCCATGCGTGTAGTGTCCATGTTCTCCAAACGCTTCTCCGTGGTCAGACGTTAGAATGACAAGGCAGTCTTCCCAGATCCCCTTCTCTTTTAGATATTGAAAGAGTGCCCCTAATTGTTCATCCATATATCTTACTTCTGCCTTGTATAAGCGGTATAAGATTGTGGTATCTTGCTTACTAAGCCGATAGGTTGGATCTTTTATCGTTCGAAATAATTGGTGGTAAAGCTTGTACATCTGGTACTTACTCATGGATTTCAGTCCGAAATCCTCCCGATATTCAGGTAAAGGAATATATGGTGTGTGAGGATCCATGTAATGTACCCAGAGGAAAAAGTTCCGTCCATCATAATGGTCTCTGAACCAAGAAAAGATTCGTTCATTAGTTTCCTTTGCTCGAGTGTAAGAGATGGCGCTTTGGGCTTGGACCAACGCGTGAGCCTTTTGAAACAAGGTATCCACCACACCAGATGCTTGAGGGTTTTTTTCGAAGAGATCGAATAAAAGATCTCTCAACTTTCGCATTGGATGGGATCGGCTATCTCCCCCCTTCAGTTCATTAAAAAAGTCGAAGCCCCTGTTATACCCAAAAAAACTCGACAGATGAGGGTTAGAATGAATTGCCACAGTGGTATACCCTTGTTTTTGAAGCCACTCGGAGAGGAGTTTTCTCTTAGAACTTAATCTATCGTATCCCCCAAACATTAGAGGGTACGTAGAAGTAAAAAGAGAGGGAAAGGAGGACGGAGTATCGGGACCGTTTGAAAAGGCAAGCGGGAATCGCACACTGCTTGGAAGCAATTCTTTCCTCACATTAGGAGCAATTTTTTGCGTCAATACCGGAGAATTAAGTATGGCGGCTCTAAGAGCATCACATGTTATCAAAATTACGTTCCTTTTCTCTCGATTCTCCTTAGACATTCGATCTCCCTTTAATTCCAAAATAGCTCCGCTTTTAATGACGTGCCAAGGAATCCTTTTCACTCTCCGATTGAGAGGGACTGTATCGACACGTTGATAAGAGAGAGGCTTTTTCCATATAAATATAACGGATCTGCGGGAGATCTTGCATAAAGGGACATAAGAGGGGGAGGGGGTTTCGGAATATACATTTTCCAACAAACGTAAGCACAGCTTCTTGCAGGATGTTATCCCAATTTTCTGCCGTCTATTACACATAGTTTTAATCGTTCCATCTTTCCTCCAAGTAGACGTCGTTTCAGTGTTATCGGATCATAATTTTGAGTATAACAAGAGAGATCAAGCATTATCTCCACGCTTTAGAGACATTTAAGTAAAAATCATATTCTTAAAGCGAAGAGTCCTTCAAGGTGCATCATACAGTCCATCGAGGTTAGGAAGATGCGTATTTGGTTTGATTGTGAGACTTCAAAAGAGGCCTTACTATTCCCTTCCATCGTTTCACGCCTTCAGGGATTAGGATATGACTATCTTATCACATGCCGTGATTATGACGTGGCTCCATCAATCCTTAGCATGTCTGGTTTGAATTATGAAGTGTTAGGCGAGCATGGAGGAGGTAGTTTGAAAGGGAAACTGTTAGCAAGTGCAAAACGAACGAGGCAACTAGCTGAATGTATAACTGATTTGGAAAAATCAAAGCGCCCTGATCTTGCAGTTCAAATAGCGTCTCCTGAAGCAGCAAGAGTTGCTTTTGGACTCGCCATACCTACTGTGTGTATAAATGATACCCCTCACGCTAAAGCCCAAATTAGATTAGTGATTCCCTTTTCAGATTACGTTATTCTTCCAGAATTCATTCCTCGTAAACCTTATGCTCGGTTCGTCTCTGACGAAAATATCTATCAGTATGAGGGGATCGATGCCGTAGAAATTTTTCGTTATTTTACACCCGATGAAACGGTGTTATCAAAATTAGAATTGCGTCGCTCTCAAAGGATCATTCTCTATCGACCAGAAGAGGCTTTTGCTGCATATTATCCCCTTTCGGGGGACTCTTTACCCAAAGGTAAAGCCATATTGAAGGGACTTATCAAGAACTTCCCGTCCTCTCAGCTTGTTGCTCTTCCACGCTATGAAGAACAAAGAAAGGTACTTGAAGAAGAATTCTCCGAACAGATTATTGTACCCAAAGGAGCCATCGATACGAGAAGCCTTGAAGCTTTTGCAGATCTCGTCCTTACGGGAGGAAGTACCCTTGCAGAAGAGGCTGCTGTTCAAGGAACACCTGCCATCTCCTATTTCCCAAAAAGCTTGTACCGATGGAAATGGCTTGAAGAGAAGGGCTTTCCAGGCTTTCATATCAAAGATTTACAGCAAGCTATTAAGAAAATGCTACAGATATTAGAGAATCCAAACAAGTATAGAAAAGATACTTCCGCTATCCTTGACGAGCTTCAATCCCCGGGAGACGTGCTCATCGAACTCCTTAAAGAAATGAACGATAAAAGATCGTCAGAGGTTTAAGTCTTTATAATCTTCTCCTTTGCAGAGTGATGCGGAAGAAATTCGAGACTCGAAATCGTTCTTCCTTCCAGTAAGGAAGATCTTCAACTTTCATGCTTTTAAGCAGGAGATAGATAAGAACTCCCTTTTTTCGTTCTTTTCGGGCAAGGTCGAGATTAGGATTGATGAACTTCAGCTCCTTTGTAGAATGTGGAATTTTCGTCTCCACTTGACAGTCTTATGATATATATATTCTCCTAAATTGAGAAAGATTCTAAAAGGAAAGAAGATTTCTCTAAGTTCAGATGCAAGAGACGATTCTGTGTACCTTTTTCACTTATCCACCTAGAAGGCCTCCATGGTAAAGGTCTTCTTTCTCTCGGAAGAGATGCCAGCACTCGTAATTTTTAATGAGGGAAGAAACAAGGAAGGATGCCATAATAACGCTTACATCCGATCCATATGCGTGCACAGTAATGCTAACAATTCAGAGGGGAAGCATTGGTAGGGCCTTTTGGAAATAAATAAGTGCACCTGTAACGAGAGCGAAGAAAAAGGAAAGCACAAACAGTATGTTGAAATAACGAATGACGTCCCGCTCCCGAACAGGTTGTACCGAGGCTCTTAGTCCTACGAGCGTTAACGGGGCTTCTTCATCTCTATTCGGAAAAATTTTCCCGTCTTTGATGTTCACTGGGGATGCGAGATCTTCTTTCGTTTTCACTCCGCGTATCGAAACGAGAATGATAAAAGCATTGAGGATCATGGGGAGAAGTGCGATCATGGTAACAAATTCCTTCCTCGTGACGATAACAAGAGCTGCAATCATAGCACCAATACCGTACGCGCCACTATTTCCAAGAAAGATTTTGGCGGGAAATCTATTGAAGAAGAAGAAACCTACCAATATTCCTATAATTGGAGAAGCATACACTACATACGTCAAGTGACTTATGGACCCCAAGAAAAATAAAACGAAGGACCAAAAAATGATCGTGAGGACTGCAAATATACTTTGAGTGATTGCACTCCCATTGACAACGTCGATCATATTCACACCGTTTGAAATAACCGCCACAATAAGTATAATTAGGATAGGATAGATGATTGTGAATCTCGCTCGACCAATGAGGGGAAATAGAGGAAAAGGAGAGTAAGTATGAAAGACTATGAGGGGGAGGCCTGCAAAACCCGCGATTGGCACCTTTAAAAGGCCCAAATCTTTTTGATCGTCAATAAACCCTACTACATAGCCCAGTAATCCAACAGAAAAGATACTTAACGGCACGTTGAAGGTGCTCAGAAAGTTCTCGAGTAATAATGGTGGAAGGAAGAGTATAAGGAGAAGGAGGGGAAGAAGTACCCCACTGTCATCTACCACTTGTGGGTGGCCCTTCTTATGCACATCGGGAGCCATGATTCCACGTTGTTTCGCGTAGTGTATATAACCTTTAAGACTGAAGTATGTAATAACAAAAGCGAAGAGGCCAATACCTAACACACCAGTGATAATAGTTAATGTAATACTCACACCTTTCCCTCCTCACGGTTATTTCGCTATAGTTTCGTTCCTTAAAAATTCTTTCTGCCCTCCTTCATATCAAATACGATTGAATGTTTAGTTGTCGCAGCTTGGATGGTAATCTAATCTCCCGTCTCTAGCTTGATACTCATCTAGATCTTGCCGAGAGGACAGAACTTCCCCGAAATCCAGAAATTTCCCAAGGTAATGCTCTACGATTACTGGTAAAAGGAAGTAAAAGGCTATCGTTGCGGTGATGAGAGATTATGCAAGTGTAAACAGTAAATTAAATCGATCAAGAGGTTTGATATTGAAATTGTTCCCGATTTTCTTTCGAATGATACTATAGTTGATCTTCTAACAACTAATTCGGCTCATAAGTTGGCTATGCATATTCAATGAAGACAGCACTCGGAGAAACTCAATAAAACTTATGTTTCTTTACAGGTAGATGATAAAAAATCAAAAGGAAAAACCTGAGGATTTAAAAAGGGATTCCTCTGCATCAAATAAGTATGTAAACTAAGGTAGCGGTTAGCGCCCCCCTTTAAATTGCCCAATGTTTTAAAAAGAAATTGGAGTCTTTATAGCGAAAGCTTCTGTTCAGGGGACTAACTAAGCCTGTGAAGGGATGGACTTGAATTCACTTGCGGACTCAAGCTTATCAGACATTCGGGAAATAGTAGAGGAACACATCTCGTTCCCAGCAAACGTAGACAAAGTTTTAGAGTCAGACATTAAAGAGTTAATGGATATCGACCTTTCAGAGACTACGAAGAAACTAGAGAAGAGAATCCAGTCGCTAAGGAACTTAACGCAGAGAATAGTGGAGAAGAGACGTTCAGTAGTTTCAAAACTCCGGGATGAAAAGAAGAAACGTGACGAATTAAATCAAAAAGTGCAAAAGGCAGCGAAGAATGTCCGGGAACTAATAGAAGAGCGTGAGAAAGTCAACGAGTTAATCGATGAGAAGCATGAGCGACTCGATGAAATACGAGCACAAATGAAGCAAAAACAAAAAACGATGGAGGAACTCAAAGAGACCCTTCAAAACTTCAGCATGCAAAAAAAGAGAAAGATAGAGAATAAGTTTGAAAGAGTCAACTGGAACCTCCAAACTAGAAGCTTACCTGAGAATATTGAAGAGCGGCTTGTAAAGCTCACTCTCTCTCTAGAGAAAAAACTTAAGAAATACAGGGAGAAGGAAGAGAACTTACAGAAAGTCAGAAAGTTAGACCGGGAGATCAAAGATCTAGAGCAGGAAAGGAGAGCTATAAAAAGCTCTTTAGCGGCTTACTACCAAGAAAGAGACAAATTAACGGAGCAAATACACAAGTATGCGAAAAAAAGGAATGAAAATAAGGATTTAGCCGATGATCACCACCAAAAATTTATCAAGTATGCTAAAGAAACAGACAAATTAAACGAGCTCCTCTCAAAAATTAAGCAAACTAAGATTCAGCTCATTCAAACCCTTCGTAAAATCAGGGCGCTTAAATCCGAAAGACGTGATATTAAACAGAAAGAACGACTGGAGCAAGTGATGAAAGATCGAATCCAATCCATCAGGGAAAGACTCACTGAGAGGGGAAGCATTGATTTCGAAGATCTAACCTTCCTACTAGAACACGGATTTCTTTCTAGAGAGATCATAGGTGAATTTCCGAATATGCGGGAAACGAAGAAGAGAGAGAAAATTCTATCTCAAATTGAAGAGCAAATTGCTTAGAATTCGATTGTTCCTTTAGTTATGATACGAATTGAGGCAGAACATCCACCATGTCACTTCTCCTTGGAGACATTAGTTATACTTTTTCTCAAGAATTTCGTAGTTTGTTTTTCTTTCCCGCTTCTTTTAACTTTACGAATATTATTAGCGAGTGATAACGCCAATTTCATCGCTGCAAAGGCTCTCTTTGAATGTTTTTTATCGATTTCAAGTTGAAGCTTGAGGTGGGGGGAAGAATAGTCAACAATTAGGTACAGAAGGGAGCTGCTAAGTTCTCTTATCAATTGGACGGTCCTAGTGCTAAAAAACCGTCCCGAATTCCTCGGACGATCTGTTGCGACCAACAGCTTCTTGTTAAGATCGCCAATGGTAAGCGTTTCCATGTCTGAAAGGTATCCCATACTCTTATCAATGATTTTCTTTCGCTCTCGGGGGATAACAAACAAAGCTGCAGCAGGAGGTCTTTGAAAATACGATTCTAACAGCACTTTATCCAAAGGAGCTCTATGAAAAATTTTAGAAAGCCAATAGACATAATTATACCTATCTACAAGTTGAAAAGAGGTTTCCACCTTTTTGTGAAATGAGTTACCCAACTTTAAGGTGAACGTAATCTTTTGAGTCTTTTTTTCCGCTTTTACTGTGGTTTCACTTCCCATTGCTCGCTTAATTTTCGTGATCTCCTCATTATAGGCTTTTAAAGTATTTCTAAGTGAAGATCTACCTTTAAGGTAACTTAAGATAATAGGAAGGAGTATTAACAGGAGGGGAAAAACGAACGTAAGCAGAAATGGCCAAATTTTTCTCACCTTTAGAAACTTACCATATGATCGGTATAAATTATACTTATATTCTTAAGGAATCCTGCAGGTTGATAAAGAGATTTTAGGTGCAAGGAAAAAACTTAAGTGCGGACCACCTTGCAACATTTTTATTTAAGAAATGTAGCGTAGGACCCAAGTAGAAAGAAAAGCATCTCGATCCCAAAGGCAGACCTGCTGGGGTTGCCGAGCCTGGTAAGGCGCTAGCTTGGAGCGTAAATTTCCACCCAGTTAGCTAGTGGCATTTGCCACGCGGGTTCAAATCCCGCCCCCAGCACTTTTCGTGTAATTTTTCTTATGGACGGTTAGCTTGAATTTCACTTATTTTTCGTTCGATCTTGAACTTTTTATCAAAATAGTACTCTGGTTTCACTTGATCTTTCTTGAAGGCGTCTTCTAATGCCTCAAGAGTCCTATTTAATGCCGTTAACTCGCCATTTATCCCCCCGTTCTCCTCCCCATCCGTGGAGAGATCCTCATCAAATGCTTCTTTTTCGCCACGTCTCACTACGTGCTGTTTTAAATCCACCCACATCACAATCTCTTTGAATAGCGTAGTGACAGCATTGATAAGTTGCGGGGTTGAGGGTTTAAAGACACGATGCTCGACGATAAATGTATCACTTTCTGCTTCTTTACCCAATTCTATGCTCTCTCGAATGTTTGAGAGCAGTTCTGAACCAAATCCCAGCTTCATCTCCTTTTGATTAGAAAAACATAACACCACTTCTTTCGTAAAGAACCAACCTTTAAGTTCTACTTCTGTAATTTCTGAGAGGGGAACTTCCTTTACGACTCTGTTCTTCAGTGACTGAATCACGAGCAACCGTTGGGTAGTAATAAAAAGTAAGCGTCTCCTATCTTGGCTAGCAATAATTTTGACAAGTTTCTCTCTTTCTTGTAATGTTCTGTGGCTTTTAAATAAGCGGATTAAGTGTTTTTTCCGTTCCAATCGTCGGAGAGACTCATATATTCCTTCTTTTGGGGAATTCAAGGGAGGAACACGTTCTTCAAAGTCTCGCTTCAGCGAGTACAACTTCCCCAACATCTGTGATTCAAATGTAGCCACTTTCCCCATACTCGCTGATGGGGGCAACAGAGCGTCATTTTTCCCCTGAAATTGTTCAAATTCTTTCCTGAGGGTCTGGATCTTCGCTGACAGTGACTCCACCAAACAGCTGAGTTTCGCGTAAAAGTTCAAGATTTTCGAGCTAATGTGATCGCGCCCATGTAACCCGCTTTTTTTAAGGGTAATGTACCTACGTGTAATGTCTCCCACTTCTCTAGCCATTTTATCGACTTTGTAATACAAGTTCACCATTTGTGAATAGTACGTAGCTAATTCCTTAATAATAGAGGTGAAAAGACTGTTTACTTGTACAAGATTCGATTTTTGACATTTGGGACATCGTGTGGCGTCTTCAGTCACCATGTTATGGCAATTCCGGCACCAAAAAATTTTTTCCCCCATCACACTCCCCAAAGGGGGGAACATAAAAGGAAAAAAAAGAAGGACGTTACCGAGATATTATTCAAACGGGAAGAAAAAGGTTGAACCAGAAAAACACACAAATCATCATGGGGGTAGACCTCAGCCATTCCTCCCATGAATCGGGTATTGGACTTTTAAACACGCACACTCGCACTTGTCGCACCCAACACGTAGTTTCCCAGGAGGATATCCTCTCCAAAGTAAAAGAAGAACAGACAAAAGCACTCTTAATTGATGCACCTCTTTCGTTTCCTCCCTCAGGAACACCATGGCGAGCGTGTGAAAGGGCGTTAATAAAAATGAATGCACACCCCCTTCCCTTAACATTACCTTCAATGCAGGTTCTTGCAAAAAGAGGCATGAAACTAAAGAATGCAGCAAAAAAAGTCGTTCCTTACATTTTTGAAACGTTTCCAGCAGCAAGTTTTCACATTCTTGGTTTTAAAAAAAAGCCAAAAACTAAGCTCGAACGAACAAAAGCGGTTAGAAAACTTGTAGAAAAATACGCTATTACCGTAGAAAGAGAACTTCTCTCGAAGGATGAACTCGATGCGTTTATGTGTTGCCTAGCAGGATTTTGCTGGATGTTAGGCGATTATACGCAGGTTAAAGCGGAAAATTGTTGTATAATTCTCGTTGGAAAGCCTAGAGTTAAAAGTTTATGAAGAAAAAAGAGTTTAAGTGGGGAATTTCCATAAATAGAAGATCTCTTCACGTCTTTTCCTTCTAGACTTAAAATTAAAAATACTTCCTATTAATTTATATGGAAATACTCTTACCGTTTAAGTCTTCCCATACAAATAAGTGAGAATCCTATGGTGAAGAAATGTCCAAGAAAATCTACCTCAAGGCTCTCTTGATAGCACCTGAACTCATTGATAAAATATCAGAGACAATTAACGTTGACAAAGAAACCCTAAAAGAATTGCTTAATGCTGTCGAGGAAGGAAATTTCAATGATGCTGTGCAGATCTTCATGATCATAAATGGGAAGGTGACCGTTGATGAGCTAAAAGAAGTTTTAAACTTCAAAAATGTGGAAGTATTAGAGAAAATCCTAGAGTTTGCTCCTGAGGTATTGGAAGAAAAGGAAAATATCGCAGAAAGGTTGTTGGAAGAAGGTTTCAAGATTCCTAGTTGGGTGGCGATTAATAGACTGTTAGCCAACCCAGAGCTAGCAGAATACCTCCCTCCTTCTTTCCTAGGGCAGCTCCTCCTAGAAAACTTAGGTTTAGCCGATAAAGTTGATGATGCCATTTTAGCTCCTGCCTTAGCAACGCTAACTCATTCCGAAGTGGCATCCCTTCTCACTGAAAAAGCAGACATAGCCCCTCTACTCTCAGAAGATCTACTTACTGAAGCAATTCAACTAGTTCCTGAAGAACAAAAAAAGGAAGTAATCAAGAAACTTTTAAGCACTAACATAGAGGTTCCTCTACAACGGAGGATCATTCACGAGAATCTCCCCCATCTGGATCAGAAAGCAATTGAAATCGGAATAAACGATAGAGAGACCATCGATAAAGAAATGGCGCAAGAAATAGCAAAGGACTTACCTCTCAATCCTTTAATCACTCTCCTTCACCATTACCCCAATATCGATGTGGATACTAAAACGTTGGCCCAAGTATTACGTAAATCACCAAATTTGGTGCAAAAACTAGAACCAGAAAAACTAGAGGATTCCTTATCACACTTGCTACCTAAAGAGTGTCTACCAATCTTAGAAAAGGCAGAAAAGGAAAGATATCTTCTCTTTTTCAGATACGTTTTACAAAATGAAGTAGAACTCCTACATAGTGAGCATTTCGAGACCGCTATAGACCTTGGTTTAGACTCAAATGAGATTACCAAAAAAATACTTCAAGAAATGCAGCAAGAAGCGCTCGATGGAGTCTTAACCACTTTTCCTAAGCTTGCCTTTAACCTTGACGTTAAAGAGCTTCCCGTTCCTCTTGTCAGGAAAATTATTGAAGGCCTAAACAGGGACACTCTTTTCCAAAAATTATCAAACTTTCCAACCGAGGTGGCGGACGCCCTCTATAAAAAACTTAGAGAAGATAAAAGTAGATTTTGGGAGGAAATGAAAACAATCACAGATGAAAAAGCAGATATTATTGCTGCTGTCGTGGCATACGCTCCCCAAAAAATACGTTCCCTCTTCTTAAACACCTATGGAGAAACACTCAAGGAGAAAGCTAGTGAACTTGACGTCTTAGTAGATCTCATGCAGGGAAAGGCTGTAAAAGTCCCAAAAGAGAAGCTTCCCCCCGGCTTCCTTTCAAAACTTTACATTGAAGGTGTTTCTATTGACCCCAATACTATCTGGGACGAAATTCGTGAGCATCCATGGGCTCTAAAAAAGGTCGCAAAAAATGATCCTGCAACTCTCATTGAGAACATACAAGAAACTCCCTTAGAGAACTTCATTCAAGTACTTGACATCATGGAAAAGGAAGACCTCATAGAGGCATTCAAAAAAATGTCCGTGGGGGACATGGTAAAAAGCATGGCTTTTGAAGGTTACTTTGTAGAGAACATTGACATCTGGGAACGAGTAGTACCATCTTACCCTCGTCTTTGCCTTATCCCCCAAGCACCTCCAAAAATCAGAGTCGAAGCTGCCCTTAGGATTGATTCAAGAGAGATACTCAACGAAATCATAGACCGAGTGGGAATAAAGGCAATAGGAGAGAAAGCGTTTGCCGTCTTGCGTAAAGAGGAAAAACCTCTCTCCGATCCCATGGTAAAAGAGTGCCTCTCAAATGGTGAAAAGTTATCTTCTGGTGCATTTACGTATCTTCTCTACTTACTGGTAAACGAGGCAGTCACTCCTGAAGAGACAAGTAAATTTCTGCAGACTGAAGTTGACTCCCCACACAAGGATCTACTAATCAAACATCTAAAGACTGGTGGAACACTTGGTCTCGCTAGTGGATTGGTAGACGTCGGTATTCATAAGCTAGTGCCCCAACGTGATGTCATAGAAGCTTTCGGACAGCCGACTCTCTTTCATGGAGAAATAGGGGCAGATATGGAAGTTACAAGCAATATGGTTGCTTCTATCCTCTTACAACACGTTAAGTTAGGAAAGGAAAAGAAGCTTTTAGGCAGTAGCTTCAACGCCAAAGAAATGATTGAAAAAGAGGAAGAAATCCCCGTAGAAGGGACGAACTACGATCAAAAAGAGGAAGACCGCTTAATTGGGACGCTAATTGCACATCTAACTGAGAAAGGAGAGTTTGAACTTCCTGTCTTTTTGATAATGAGCTACACAGGGGAGCTTCTTCCTGAAGACTTTAGCCTAAAGGGTAAATTAGATGAATTTAAACATGCTCTAGAAGCCGCCGAAAAGTCAAAAGTTCAAGAGCTAAGAGAAGCCGTCACCCGAATTAAAAAGAAGATAAAAGAGCTTACAAAGGAAAAAAAGGAGTTATACGAAAAAGACGAAGGAATACCCCAAGCCCCCCCGATAGAAGAAGTTAAGGCCAAAAAGATTGGGAAAGAAGAGCTACGACTGAAGAAGGAAGTTGAAGATCTTTTAAACAAGCTTAAAGAGCCGTTTGAAAGAGAAAAAGAAGAAGAATGATTGGATATGGTATGCAACTACCGTAGCCGTACTGTTATCTTTCCAACCGAAATTACTTCTAATTAGTAACACGCTTCTACCGATTCTCCAAAGCAGATATTAAACTCTTCATTAGCTAATTGCGTAATTCCCTTCATGTTCCTCTTTTTAGCGATATTCACCAAAATAGTTTTCGCATTAGTCCCGTACTGTACGGCTTTTTTCTTCTCTTGTGATAGAGTAGGATATCCAAGAAATTGTAGGGTATCTCGAAGAGGCTTTTTCCGTACAGTGGTAATCTTTTCACTCAAAGGGATTTTAGCCGCGGTAGCGATCATTTTTTTCGAGAGAAAAGGGAGGACCACTGGGAAGGGATAAAAAACTTTGTAATCCCGTTCAAGGTTCCTCCTCGCCATGTTTCTCAACATTCTTTGTTCCAGTTTCAACCTTTCTCGATCACTTTCCGCTCTCACGAACTTATGATACCCTAAAAAGAGTTCATCAGCACCCTGACCCGCCAAAACTAGATCTACACCAATTTCTTCTGCTTTCTTACGCATATAGAAAAAGGGTACCGCAATTTCAAGCTGTAACGGACTAGGAGACTCTATTTTCCTCACAACTTCGTTTACGTCTTTCTCAACGTTTCCTACATTCAAATTTATTTCAACATGTTCTGCTTCAATATTCAGGTTTCGAACACTTTCTCTCGCTGCTTTTCTATCATGAGAACTTGGTGTTCCTACTGTGATAAGGAAAAGCTTACCGTCAAACACCTCTGAAGTCGCCAAAGCGATTAAAGAACTGTCTATACCTCCACTATACGCTAAAGCTATTTTTTTCGGTTTTAGTTTACTGATCGAACTAGAAATTGTCTTCTTAAGGGTAGCATAAATTGTTTCTTCCATGGATTCATTTTTAGTTATATCTCGTAAGATGGGCGGGCTATACCCCCTCTTTTTCTTGAAAATTCTGCCAGGACTTCTAATTTCTAATATTTGTGATGCCTTTACACGTTCTGGCTCGAATCCAAGTCGCCATAGAACCGATTTCCTTGAGGAGAAAACCACTGCAGAACTATTTTCCGCAAAGTAGAGAGGATGAAATCCGAGGTAATCTCTTGCAATTATAATCGAATTCTGGGTTTTTTTCACTGCAATCCTTGGAATGGGATCGCCAGAGGTAACAAATGCTTGAAAGCTTTCTGAGCGAACAGGAGAATGAGCAGCAAAGTTATCCAGACTGTAAAGCCACTTATCTCCAAGTAGATACCCTGAAAAGTCATCTACTTCTATGTCAACTTCCGTCTCGAAGGAGCTTCGATGTATTTTAGGAGACCATTGTTTGGGTTCATTCGTGAAAAGTGCAACAAACATTTTTTCTTCAACGCCTCTCGTGAATCAATAAGCTTCAATCAGTAGACAGACAAAACAAGACAAGAGTCTCATTTACGTTCGTCTCATAAGAGCGTCTGATACGATTGCATATTTCTCCAACTCTATTCTCACAAAAGTATGTATAACTTTTAAAGTTCAAAGAGGGGGACATTTTGTAGAGTAGGCCACAATTGGTTTACCTTTTTCACCCTGGAGGGGGTGATTAGAAAGAAAAGCTACCAAACGGTACAAAGGAGTTATCTCGTACCGTACGAATGGTCGCTTTCTGTTTCAGTGGGAAAGCCTGAGCACAGCTTTTTAAGTTCTTTAAGAGGTAAGAAAGCTATTGTAACTTAACTCAAGTAACTATGCAAACTTTGTTACTCGCAAAGTAGCTCGTTTAAAGTATGTATCTAGCTTATTTCAAGAAGTAGAGTAAGGGTTAATGATGGATTTATCAGAGCTTCGAAAAATTGAGGAAAAGTGGCAGGAAAAATGGGAAACGGAAGAATTGTTTAATGCAAATCCAAAGAAAGATAAAGAGAAATTTTTTATTACAGTCCCGTATCCATACACTAATGCTCCGCTTCATGTTGGTCATGGAAGAGCTTACACTATTGGAGATGTTATTGCACGGTACAAACGGATGAAAGGGTACAATGTACTATTTCCTATGGCGTTTCATGTTAGTGGAACACCCATCTCTTCGATTTCTGATCAGATTCAACGTGGATACAAAGAAAAAATTGAGTTGTACCGGTCGTACATAGGACGCTACGTAAATGATCCTGACAAAGTTGAAGAGATTTTGGACTCTTTTAAGCATCCGTTTAATGTCGCGGAGTTTTTTGCCAAGAAAATCATCGAAGATTTCAAGAGAGTTGGTTACAGCATAGATTGGCGAAGAAAGTTTCATACGGGCATGGATATGTACAACCATTTTGTTAGCTGGCAGTTCAGAAAGTTAAAGGAGAAAGGTGCCCTAAAAAAGGGGAAGTACCACGTAAGGTACTGTTTAAGACATGAGCAAGCTGCTGGAGAAGATGATATAGAAGAGGGAGATGTGAATCCTGTAGATATAAAGGAGTTCGTTGCCATCAAATTCAAATTTAATGAAGGGTATCTATTAGCCTCCACTCTTCGCCCAGAAACGCTATTTGGAGCAACAAACTTGTGGGCTGACCCCGAAGCGTCTTATGTGAAAGTCAGGTGGAACAACCAATTGCTCTACATGTCAAAGAACGCCTTCGTAAAGTTTAAACATCAACATAATGATGTAATAAAGGTAGATACCATGGAAGGAGACCACTTCATCGGAGAGAATGCCACCTCTCCCTTTGGAGACGAGCTCCTCATTCTTCCCGCTTCTTTCGTAGATCCAGATAATGCTTCCGGATTCGTATATTCAGAACCCAGTGATGCACCATACGATTACGTTGGTTTGAAAGCGTTGAAAAAACACCCAGAAATACTTAGAGAGTATGAACTTGATCAAAGAGCAGTAGCAACTATTGAACCTATCAAGATCATTACGTATCCCGGGGTAAAAGGCCATCATACCGAGAAAATAGTAAAGGAAATGAACATAAAAGGATTACACGACCCAAAACTAGAGGAGGCAACCAAAAAGCTGTACGAAAAGCAATTTTACAATGGAAAGATGAACGAAAAGGCGGGAGAATACGCAGGAATGCCGGTCCAAAAGGCTAGAGAGGAAGTGAAAAAGCAATTAATTGAGAAGGGAGAGGCCCTCATTTTTTATGAAACATCCAGGAAGGCAGTATGTAGGGCAGGTGGGAAGATCATAGTCGCTAGAGTTGAAGATCAGTGGTTCCTTGATTACTCATTAGAGTGGTGGAAGGAGAAAGTGCGAAAGTGGCTTGATGAGATGGTAATCCGTCCGAGAAAATATACTAAGGCATTCTATGATACTGTTGACTGGCTGCGTGAACGTCCTTGTGCAAGAAAGCGGGGATTAGGGACAAAACTTCCCTTCGATACGGATTGGGTAATTGAATCCCTCTCAGATTCCACCATCTATATGGCTTTCTATACTATTGTGCATATAATTAACGAACATGACGTTTCACCCAACCAGCTTACACCTTCGTTCTTTAGTTACATCTTCCTTGGAAGTGGTAACGCTAAAGCGGTAGAAGATGAGACAGGCGTTCCCAAAAACTTATTAAAGAGAATGAGAGGAGAGTTCCTCTATTGGTATCCCGTCGATCTGCGCCATACAGGTGTTGCTCACTTATCTAATCATCTCACCTTCTTCATCTTCCACCATCTAGCGATATTTGACCTAGAACATGCCCCAAGAGGTATCAGCATTAATGAAATGTTGATCAGGGAAGGACGCAAAATGAGCAAAAGTAAGGGTAACGTAATCCTCCTCCGAGACATAGCGGAAAACTACTCAGCTGACTTATTCCGACTGGTAAGTACTTCAACTGCCGAACTTGACTCTACTTTGGATTGGACACGTGAAAAGGTGACAAGTGCACGGCGTAAACTGCTAAGTTTTGCAGATCTATCGTTTGATGCGATAGAATCAGATCCCCCCGCGGATCTCGGGGAACCGTTACCTGACCGGTGGTTCCTATCTAAGTTTTACTCTACGTTACAGAAAGGAGATGCACTCTTAGAGCAGGAGAAGCTGAGAACATATGTTGTTGAAGTTTTCTTTCAGCTCATGTCAGATCTAAGCTACTATCAAAAACGGAGGAGCACATCAAACTTCCTTGCTATGTTACGAAAAGTCTTACCTGATTGGATACGCATGTTAGCACCTATTATTCCGCACTTAGCAGAAGAAATTTGGATGCAACTTGGACGAGAAGGTTTTATCTCGCTTGAAACGTGGCCTGAGACTAAAGAAAAATTCATAGATAAAAGAGCGGAATTTTTGGAAGAGAGAGTTAGGAACGCCTTGGCGGATACAAGAGAAATAATGCACATTGTGGAAGAAGACACCAGTAAAGCGATCTTCATCATAGCCGCAGATTGGAAGCGAACGGCTTTTTCCGTGATACGAGAGGTGTTCGAGAAAGAGGGGCACCTTGAAGTTGGATGCACGATGCAAAAGTTACTGGCTCACCCAGAGTTGAAAGCCAAAGGAAGGGCAACCTCCAAAATCGTTCAAAGAGTCGCTAGAGAACCTTCACTTATACCAGATGAGCAGATCAGCCAAAAGCAGGAAAAGGAAATTTTCGAACATGCGAAAGAATTCCTTCAATCCAAAACGAGTTTGGAGGTACAAGTCATAAGCGAAGAGGTAGCAATTGAAAAAGGATACAAAATGAAAGCCAGAGGCGCTCTCCCATTAAAACCAGGAATTTTACTAAAATAGAGAGACATGCCGAGATGAACAAGGAAGAGAAGGGGCCATATCGTTGTTCTTCTGTTTAACAAGCGAAACCCATCAACTTTTTTCTGACTCTTTTTGAATTAAATCGATTAAACTGAACAGAAGAAAACGGTCCGTATAGTACGGATTGTCCTTACCTTGTTCCTCGGATTTGAGTATTTGAGAAAGACTTTCAGATGTGACCTCCGCATAACGAGCGAGGACTCTCTGTTTTCTTCTTTTTCTTGCTTTTTTCCGTTTTTTAGACAAGAACGATCGTAAATCTCGAAGAACATCTTGAATGGCGAGTTTCACCTCTTTTCTTAAGGGATCTACATTTGTTATGAAGTCTTTAGAGGTTTCAGGAAAAGGAATTTTTGTACTGACTATGCTGATAATGAACGAGACAGGAGAATCTTGCTTGAGTTTGTAATGTTTCAAATTAGCTGCTTGAACGCCTTTCCAACATACTCCCGATTTCTTTTTGTATAAGAGGGGTACCCTATTCGCATACCTATGTAACTTAATACCCGGAGTTATTCCCCCCCCATAGCCCACTCCCACCTCTACCAGTAAGGGATGTCCTTGGTAGGCGATCGGATCTCGTTGGAGGGCAGTTACGAAATCTGGCTCTTCGACAGCTTTTATCCCTTTCATCAAGTTTTCCGTACCTACTGGAGAGAGACAATCCGAACGTGGACGGATAAAGTCGTAGCGTTTTGCTATTTCTACGATTTTAGTGGCTAGCTTGTCACTTTTCTTTAGTTTTGATAGGGGCGTCTTCGGATCGATGTCCAGCTTTCCCAAGAAATCTTGTACAGTCTTCTCTCCGATACGTTGGAAAGTTGTCTTGAGGAACGTTCCAACAGAACGAGAATTGCTTTGTCTAGCTAAGCGGAGCAAAAGTTGTGTGTCTACTCCTTTGAGGTGATACTTCGTTTCTTTTGGAGGAGGAGGAATTTTTTTTGATACCCGTTCATAAAAATGCATATCTCCTTCGGGATCTTCAAAGAGTAAAGACGCGTATGGAGTTATCACAGCAATTTTCTTGAAATATTCGGTGATTTGACTTTTCGATCTAAGCCAATCTCCCAGAGTAGCGAGCTTGATGATCGTTCCATGTTCTAGTTTTTCCCCCCACGGTGT
>JABAHQ010009094.1_pt3 | contig 65384 bp, 56 predicted proteins | sample 7062091 | NCBI WGS metagenome assembly JABAHQ01 (sample SAMN14534359, study PRJNA622989) | marine sediment metagenome | biome: marine biome [ENVO:00000428]; feature: marine pelagic biome [ENVO:01000023]; material: deep marine sediment [ENVO:00002113] | place: India: Gulf of Kutch | collected...
CCTGGGCACGTTCAATCACCACCACTTTTCGCAATAGCTCGATAGCCTGTTCTCGTACCTGCAAGATGTCTTTTTCTAAAAAATAAAACGCTTTTTTGATGTTTCCTCCTGAAAGTCGGATGATGATCGACAGCGCACGTTGATCACTATCGGGGCCGTATTGGCGGAGCAGAGTTTCCATCTTTTCCTGAGGCAATTGGCTGAATTTGATTAACTGACATCGTGATTTTATGGTGGGCAAAATCTTGTAAATATTGGCAGTGGTTAAAATTAACATTAAGTTATGAGGCGGTTCTTCCAATAATTTCAGAAGCGCATTAGCCGCCTCTACTCTCATTTTATCGGCTTCACTAATAATGAATACTTTTTTCTTACCCTCATACAATTTGAAGCGGGCTTCTCTTTTTAATTCTCTAATCGTGTCAATCCCGATAAAAGTATTCTTTCCGGAAAATGTCAACCGTTGATATGGATTCCGCGCTTTTTCCTGCAATGCTTCTACTAGATCTTCTTCTTTAAGAGCGGATTGCGCCGGGGTGGGGAAAACAAATTTTAAATCGGGATGCTGTAAATTGGCGATTTTAATTGCCTGCGGCGATTCGCAATCCAGTTCTCCGTTCGATAGGCCGCAATTCAGCAGCTGTGCCAGGGAGATAGCGAACGCATCTTTACCCGTTCCTTCCGGTCCGTAAAACAAATAGGCATGGGACAGACGATTATGGTCTACACTATGCAGTATCTTCTGCTGAATATGCTCGTGGCCGATTTGCGGGGCGAAAGTCGTGTGGCTCATAATGCTATTCATTCGGGTTAATATTTAGCATTTTGAATCCTTTGTTGATCTTATTTTTGCAAGTGTTCAAGTATTTTAGTGCTCCGGTGTTATAGTATTTCAGTAGTGGGGAAGTGAATTTATGATGGTCGGGCAGACTATAGTAACGAGATTACTCAAACACCATAAAATTAAAACACCCAAGCAGTTATGAAACAGTTATTGCTCCGGTTCGGTAGAGACGACCAGCTTACCGACTCCGTTTTGACGAGCAATGTCCATAATTTTTACCACCAGACCGTGATGTATTGTCTTATCGGCACTGACGATTAAACTTTTGTCGCTGCTTTGTTCCATGGCCTCTCGAAGCGTCGCCGGTAAATTTTCCAGAGTCACTTTCTCTCCCTTAAAGAATAACTTCGAATCTTGTGATATGGTCAACAGCGCTTTCTCCACTTTTTGTAGCTCAGCGCTTTCTGCTTCAGGCAATTCTAATTTGATTCCCGGCTGCTCTAAAAAGGTTGAGGTGACAATAAAGAAAATGATCAGAATAAACAGAACATCTATTAGCGGGGTGATATTTAATACGACTTTTTTCTGTTTGATATTTAATAATTTCATTCTGATCGCAGATTTAGTTGAATCGTATCTTCGGTCTTGGCCTGTAGCCGAATAATTCTATTCATTAGCCCAACCGTATATTTCTCGATATCCAGAATCAAACTCTCTGCCCGAGAACTGAAATAATTGTAAGCAATTAAAGACGGGATTCCGATGAATAACCCGGTAGCAGTGGTAATCAACGCTTCGGCAATCCCTCCTGATAACGCTTTGGCCTGTCCCACGCCCAACTGCTCGATGACGTTGAATACCTCGATCATCCCCATTACCGTTCCCAGTAAGCCTAACAGTGGCGCTATACCGGCAACCGTCTCCAGCACACCCAAACCGCGATTCAATGATCGCACTTGCTGGCGACCCTCGTCTTCGATGGTTATCCGCAATTCCTCGGTGGGGAGATCGCGGTTATTGATACAGGTATCGACAATTCGGGAAAACGGCCCGCTAAATTTTTGACATACCGACTGCGCAAGGCTAAAATCCTCATTCAGTTTCACCTGATCCAATACAGCAATAATTTCCGGCACCAGTACTTTTTTACGTTTCAGATTCCATGCTCTCTCTACAATCACCACAACCGCCACCAGCGAACTGATTGCCAGCGGATACATCATGATTCCACCTTTTTCAAATAACTGCACTCCACTTTCAAGAAATTCGAACATAATCTTCTGTATCCCTGTTAGCGATTTTTTCGGTAAAGCTCTTTAAGGTTTGGATATACCATTACAAATTTAATTTCCAGATGATCTTCAGGAAAGTCAGGCGGGAGAGCTTTAAAGGGGAAAACACTTTCAAGCGCGTTGGTACTGCTCTCTCGCAAGGAGGGGTGACCCTGATGTTTCAAAATTTCATAGTCCATTAATTCGCCTTCGCGATTAACCCGAATCTTCACGTAGGTATATCCTTCGATTAATCCCATCTGCCAGGCAGTAGGTGCAAACCAATATTGCATAATTTTATTCTCAAAGGCCAGCCACCAGGGTGCCCAATCCCAGGCATAAGTGCTAAATCGGACATTGCCGATTAATTCCGCATCAAACTCTTTTTGTGTTAACGGGTCGTTACTGGTTTGTTTTTGTTGTTCGCTCTCTTGCTGTTGTGATGGGTTGTCCTCTGTTAAAGCATTTTTGGAGAATTGACGCTGATTTTTTAAAGCAAATACAGGTACATTACCTTCCAGATCCATTACTTCTTCCGGTTGCTTTTGCGATGAGGTTTGTTCTTTTTGGGGGAGATCTTTCTTTTTGGTAATGTTGTCTTCATCCTTTGGCGCTAATGCCTTGTCCGGGTTGGTAACGTCCGGTGCTGCAGACAGAGAAGATTTGGAGGCTAATAGATTCCCTTTTTCGGGCCTCTGTTCATCAGCGTTGGGATTGTCAACAACTTCATAGAACCGATTTTGATCAGGAAATTGTTCGGCGGGTTCCTTCTCGGTTTTCTGTTCCTGTTTTTGTTTCGGTCTTTCGAATTCCAAAACAATGGGCTTGGTGTCTTCTTTCTTTAATTGGTCTACCGGGACAGTCAATGAAAACACCTCATAAAAGCCAAATAGAAAAAGCCCAAGCAGATGAATCAGAAGCGAGATAAGGAAGGCATACACATATATTTTGCGATCTTTTTTATCCATTAAAATCGACAGTGTCTCTTAATAGCACATCATCACAATACTACTGTAGTTTAATCTAACGCGTTGAACCCAACATTGTTCTTAGTTTAGACAAACTTTGCTACATTTGATTTTTCCCACCCCCTTAATCTAAAGAGTTGAACCGTTACGGCTATTCCTGAAGTGAGTCAACCGCATCATCCACGGAATCGTAGATGTCAACCACCCTGGAAAGTTGGGCAATGCGGATCATATTCTGAATCGTTGCATTCACATTTGCTAGACATAATTCACCGTTTTGGCTATTAACCTGACGCTTTCCGAATAAGATCGCTCCCAATCCGGAGCTATCCAGTTCGGAAACTTCGGAAAAATCCAGCACCATATTTGTCGAGCCCGAGGCGAGTTCGAACAACAACACCTCTTTTAGTTTCGGCGTAATTTCGTGGTTAACATTCTCGTTATGAATGGTTAAAATCAAAACATCATCAACTTTGTTGGAAGAGTAGTTTAGCTCCATACTTCATCCTGAGTTTTATTCTGAAATTAAAATTACATAAAAATAAAAGTATGTCAAACGCTATTTATAACAAATTGATAAATTTTTGCCCTGATTTCAACAAAAAAGCCGGATAGATAAATCTAACCGGCCTTCGACTGGGTAACTCATTCTTATATTGACCAAGATTCGAAAATAAATTCTATTTCATCAATTAGCTATTCGGATTCATCTCCGAAGTTTTGACGACCCTGGGTGTCCTGGTTTCGTAATAATTATTATCTTTGGTTAAGTCGAACATTTCCAAAAGTTTTTGTTTATCCCAAACTAAATCTTCCCGTGAATATGCGGCAAAGTCATATACCTGGGTCAATTCGATGGCTTCTCGCGGGCAGGCTTCCTCACACATTCCGCAATAGATACAGCGCAGCATATCGATTTCAAACACCACCGGATATTTTTCCCGGTCGTCCCAGGGAGAAACGCCACCGATGATATGAATGCAGTTCGCCGGACAGGCGGCAGAGCACATTTCACAGGCCACACATTTGATACGGCCTTCTTCATCTTTATTTAAGCGGTGCGCACCCCGATACCCCGGACGAGGCACCCATTTTTCTTCCGGGTATTGAACGGTAAACTTCTTTTTGGGGAGGTGGCGAGCCGTAATTCCCATTCCGCGTAACACATTGGGGAGATACAGTTTCTCGCTCAGCGACATTTTAGGCGGTTTAATTTTCTTGACCTTGATCATTCTGTTATTCCTCTCGACCTTTTGGTTATCCAGTTTTACGCAAACATAAGAATCATAATATAACCATCTATCGATCCTTTGAAAACAACTTTTGCATTTAGAATGCCATCAACGGCGATGATTATCAATTGCATCATGCATGCCGCCATATACCAGGTTTTTGATGTGGTCGCGCTGCAAAAATTCATGGGGAAAACCCAGTTCGATTTTACTCACTTCATCCAACCGCTGAAGATGTTCATCTGACAACCGGAACGCCAGGCTTTGCAAATTATCCTGGATCTGAGATACTTTGCGAGCGCCAATGATAGGAATCATGATCCCCTTTTGCTGTCTCACCCAATTAATCGCGACCTGAGAAGGGCTGCATCCGATTTCCTCCGAAATCTTCACTACTTCTTCGGCAATTCGCAGATTTCGGTTGCTAAGACGTTTGCTGTCTTCCCCCATCCGTTTCTCTTCCGACTTTTTGCCATATTGTGGATTGTACTTACCGGTCAGAACACCGGCGCCCAGTGGTGCCCAGGGAGTTACCCCGATATCAAAGGCGCGGGCCATGGGCAGTAAGTCGCGTTCCGGTGTTCGTTCGATTAAACTGTATTCAATTTGCAGTCCGACAAAGGAACTCCATCCGTGCAACTCCGCCAGGGTATTGGCCTGGGAGACAATCCAGGCCGGAGTATCTGACACACCAATGTAGAGCACCTTCCCGGCTCGCACCAGATCATCCAGGGCACGCATCACTTCTTCAACCGGCGCGGTAAAGTCCCAGGCGTGCAGCCAGTAGAGGTCGATGTAATCGGTGTTGATGCGCTTCAGACTGCCCTCTACAGATTGCATGATGTTTTTGCGATGATTCCCGCAGGCGTTCACATCACCATGCCGGGTATAAAGGGTAAATTTGGTGGCGACTACAAATCGCTCCCGTGCTTTAGCAATGAATTCCCCCACAAATTTTTCGCTGCTGCCTTCGGTATAGCGATTGGCAGTATCGATAAAATTACCACCGGCTTCCACAAAGGTATCAAAAATTTTACGGCTTTCTTCCTTGCTGGCGCCCCAACCCCATTCTTCCCCAAAGGTCATGGTGCCCAGGCAAAGCTCAGACACTCTCAATCCGCTTTTTCCCACTAGTTTGTAGCGCATATTTCTCTCCTTGCATAACGTCCAATATGCTTATCACAGGTAATAGTCAATGAATTATGTTCTTATGAAAAGAGTTGTGAAAGCAAAACAATTTAGTGGCAAAATAATTGGCCAGGAATGTTGTGCCAATGATCTTTGATAAATGGAATATTCCGTCTTCGCTGTTTTTCCACATAGTGGCCGCCATGTCGGTAATAATTTTGCCCACAATTATTTTGCCTTAATATCTTTGCCTGTCGAACAAAGACTTGACTCTCGACTCCCAAGACTCTAAACACTAAATGTGCATTCTCATTCCTCACTCATAGACTCCCCACCCGCTTCACTAAACACATAATTCTCCCCGTCAATCATCGGCTCATGGTTATAGATTTTATTCCACAAATTCAAAGTCGTGGCCACATCGTATTCGCAATAGCGGACAATCCGTTCCCATTCCTTATTTAAATAAGCTTTGTAAACCTGATCTCCGCTTAAATCTTCTTTGGGACTGGGTACGCCATGAAGTTCGGCCAGTATACCCAACGGCATCACTCTCTGCATATCCCAGTTGTAATAAATCATCATCAAATCAAAATGGGGATCGGTACTGTAGCGCCGTAAGACACTAAATCGGTCGTTGGATAAACGAATGCCATGATGCGCCATGCGTTGCAAAATAAAGGGAATGTCAAAATTTAATCCGTTGTAATGGATAAACACCCCGGTTACGGTGCGACAAATTTCATTAAACTCGGTCAATATTTTGTGTTCATCATGCCCGAACAGTGATTTAAGTTTAATTTTTTCGCCGGTAATGTATCCCAGGGAGATACAGATAATTTTCCCAAAATCGCCGTGGGTGCTGGCGAAATACTGAAAATCAAAATCGGGATTACGCTCTTGTTGTCGTTGAATTTTTTGCCCGATTTTTTCCTGAACGGTCTCACTGTATTCGGATAAATCCGCTGCCGGGACGGTTTCAATATCTAAAGCAAGATGACTGGCCATAATATTTACCTATCTTTTTGAGACAATTTAGTTATGTAATCATTAGGAGACAAATTATGGAATATAACCGTCAAATTTTTTAACAATCTCCTGCAAAGAGGGCATCTCTAATTTACGCACTTTGATACCGGCGGCGTTAAAAATTAACTCCGAGGCTTCGTGAAAATCGGTGCCCCGGTATTTATCCGACAGATAAACCACCTCTGACATTTTTTTCTGAGCGATGTGTTTCGCGCATTCGTTACAGGGAAACAGGGTTGAATAAATCCGGCAATTTCGCAGATCATTGGTGGTTGAGTTTAAGATGGCATTGGCTTCCGCATGCACCACATAAGGGTATTTCGTATCAATCCACTCACCATCTCGCTGCCAGTGGAACAGATTCTCATCCGCACCAGCGACAAATCCATTGTACCCGGTTCCCCGAATATGATTCTGCTCGTTAACGATTACCGCCCCAACCTTGCTGTTGGGATCTTTAGACCGAAGTGATGTAAAAATGGCAATGCCCATAAAATACTCATCCCAACTCAGATAAGTCAATTCTGCCATCTTTAATTCCTCTATGATTACTTATTTCTTTACAAGCGTGATTTTACAAACCTCGGCCGGCGCATGATAGCGCAGTGGCGCCAAGGTTAACCCGATACCATTGGTGACCACCACCGGCATATCTTTATATCGATGATATCCAGTATAAAAGATACTCTCAAATTGGGACAGTGTCAAAGAAAAACCAAAGGGACGAAAGACCACCTGTCCGCCATGCGTATGGCCGGCCAGGACCAAATCGTAGCCGTATTCCTGAGCGGTTTCAATCACCATCGGCGATGGCTGATGCACCAGTAATATTTTTAAGTCACTTGGTGGCGCTTTTTCTTCCAGAATCGTTGTCAGGGAGGCTTTCGCCAGTCGTTGACTGTAAATATAAGTAATGCCAGTAATTAAGATCCGGCTGCCTTTATACTTGACTACCCGATGTTCATTGCGCAAAAACGTCCATCCGCAATCGCTCAATCCCGATGTAATTCGGGAGGGATTTGACCAGTGATCGTGATCGCCCAGGCAGGCAAATTTTTGCGGAGGATAAGCAGTATCACACATCAGTCCTAACCCCTGATCGATGAACTCCTGCCCGGATGTTACCAGGTCACCGGCAAACAGCATCAGCTCGGAATTTGATGCCTTTAATTTTTTCTCAAATTGAGACAATTTTCTCTCCTGGGTAAATTTATCCACCTGAATATCGGAGAAAAACGACAGGCTCAAATTTTCCAAAGTGGATGGTAAATTGTTAAGTTCCACCTGATAGGCTTGTAAACGAACCCGGTAGGTATCCAGGTATGTACGAATGCCAATGTAAACTGCGAATAAAGCGACAATTGCGATTAACAATGTGGCTCGAACTGTTTGCCAATTTGGAATGGATATGGAGGGAATAAATTTTACCACCGCGTTCACAATTTCCAGGGTTAAGAAATAGGGCAGAACTTCTACTACCAGAATGAGTCCGAGCCAGAAGGGAAAGATTAACACATATTCAATCAGATGAGGTTCCGGGTGGCGCAAAAAAGTAAAATCTCCGAGGCCGGTCAAATAAATTAGTATTATAATGATCGGAAATAAGTTTAACAAAATGCCAATTATCAAGACTGCTGCCCGCATCGACCAGGTTGATGCGGAGAGAAGGATTGACAGGGCGCCCGAAATTCTCCAACCGATATACAGATAGACAAGGATCAAGGCCAGAAATATGCGTATGGTCACGGCAACAAACCAGGGCATTCAATGGGTCCTTATCGTAGGGAATTGGGATTAATGGGAATGCAAAAGATAATTTTATAAGTCGCCATGCTCAATGGTTATCAGTATTTTTGAACTTTATCAAACTGAGGTGGTAATAGATTTGATTTTGCCATAAATTTGCTTGTTCAGATAACACGTTCAATAATAGAAAGATACGTTAATTATTATGGCCCGAAATGTATATCGCTTTAAAGGAAATTTCAAAAGCTTTTTATTTATCTTAGCCATCCTGATTACGGTTGGATTTTTGTATTACACCCAACTTTTAGTTGAAGAATTACAAGTCCAGTCTCGCGAATACTTGAATCTTAAAGTAAAGATTTTTGAAGAAAATATAAACAGCGAAGAAAGCGCCGATCAGGGATTTGTCTTCACCGAAATCATTCAAACCGCCGATTACCCCATCATTTACACCGATGCGGAGATGACCCCGCAATTTTGGAGAAATGTAGCCATTCCGCAGGCAAAGGGGCCGGTCAGCCCGGACACCTTAAACCTGCTGCAAAATATGGCTGAAGAATTTAGTAAGGTCAATCCACCGATTTCCATTTCTTACAAAGGCAACGTTCTCGGATATTATTTTTACGGTGAAACGGACATCATTCGCCAATTACGCTGGCTGCCCTTTATCGAAATTTTGGTGGTGGCGATGTTCATTCTGATTGGTTATGCCGGGTTTAATTCGATTAAGAAGAGTGAAGAACGGTCTATCTGGGTGGGAATGGCAAAAGAGACGGCTCACCAATTGGGGACGCCGCTATCGTCATTAATTGGCTGGTTAGAATATTTAAAAGCCTCACCAAAGCAGGTAGCACGCGTGGTGCCGGAAGTGGAGAAAGACCTGCGTCGTTTGCAAATCATTACGAACCGGTTTTCTCAAATCGGGTCTAAGCCGGACATAAAACCGGAAGATATTTGCCAGATTATCAACGATTCGGTTCAATATTTTCGCAACCGGATTCCGCAAAAAAATGGCAAAACCGAAATTAATGCAGAGATCGCTGCTGATCTTCCCTGGGTGAATTTAAACAAGGATCTATTCTCCTGGGTGTTAGAGAACTTAGTCAAAAACGCCCTCGATGCGCAGGAGAATAAAGGCGGTACCATCACCATTGCGAGCGATAAGCTAAACGACGCTCAGGTTTACATCGATGTCAGAGATACCGGCAGAGGGATTAGCGGTAAAGCGAAGAAAGATGTATTTAAACCCGGCTTTAGCACCAAAAAGCGCGGATGGGGTTTGGGCTTAAGTTTGGCCAAGCGAATTATTGAAGATTACCACGGTGGGAAGTTAATGTTGAAAGATACCCAGCCCGGACAGGGCTCCACATTTCGGATCATTCTGGAAGGGGCTAATCATTGATTGCTCGAACCATGCATTTTGACTCGTTGAGTAATCATAGGTATGGAAAAAGTGAATTTCATAAATTCTTCATACACTAATCAACGTATTTAGTTTTTTTAATACCTCTTTTGTGGCTTCCTTTGGAAGTTTACAAATAAATTCGGCTTTTCTTGCCTTCCAATCTAAATTCTTTATCTGATCTGAGAGAATCACACCAGTAATTTTTATTCCCCTCGGAATTATCACTTCAAACGGATAACCTTTTCTTTGATTCGTAATCGGACACAAGATTGATAATCCTACTTTTCCATTATATGCAGCAGGTGAGATTACCAATGCAGGCCGTCTTCCTGCTTGCTCATGTCCTGCCTGGGGATGGAGCGTTATCCAAATAATATCTCCTCTCTCAGGAGCATATTTCTCTTTCTTCACCAAATTTCCTTTCCGACAGGTTCACCGGTATCTACTTCAGTATGGATATTTTCTTCGTTTATTTGAGCCAAAAGAGTATCCAGGAAATATTCCTCCTCGAATACAGGTGTTGCCACTAGTTTTCCTTCAACGAAAGATAGATCAAGAAAAGAACCCTGATCAATATTGGTCTCTTTCGCAAAAGATTTCGGGATACGAATTGCCAGGCTATTTCCCCATTTTTGAATTTGAATTAGCATAACATTTCCTCAATTTTTGTTTCTACATTGAAGATACAAATCGATACCAAAAAAGTCAAGACATTCGGATTATTCCGGAAGGGGCTAATCAGTGATTGCTCGAACCATACATTGTAAGATTGCTGAGAAATCACAGAAGAACTTTCAACAGACGCATGGTGCGCAGAGCAGGCACTTTGATAAAGCTTCGGAGGAGTGACTGGGATAAGTTACACGAAACATCCACAGCTCCAAGATCAAGCTGAAATTTTTTGCATTTTAATGGGCAGCCGAGTTAAAGTTAGTTCCTTCAAATCTAATTTTAAACTGGCATTGTCGATATCAATTCCGACTAAATTACCTTTATCATCATAATCTAAGACCACTCCTTCGGAAATTTCAACACTATCGACAGTTGTGTTTGATGATAAATCAATGTAAAGAGAATCCGTATCTGGATAATAATTTAATTTCATATTTTAAATTTGTTATCCGGTTCTTAAAACCTCTCTCTCAAAATACTCTGTAAACTTATAATCTTCCATCCGCCAAATAAGGCTTCATTTTGTTCATGGAAAGATTTTTATCTTATATCAAAGCAAGTTAACGTTCTTAATTTGTTATTGCAAACAGAAATAGTGAGGAACGGTAAGGCCTCTATTGACGGGTAGGGGAATGTATCAAATGAAATTTATTCTGACACACGTCTGCCTGTAACAGGCAGAATATTTCTGTGCGGTAACAGGGGTTGGAAGCTGGAGCTTCTGCGGCAACTTCATTCCAAACGGAGCTTGGAATGAAGATAAATGAACAATTATTACAGTAAAGAAACTTATTTAATTAATACAGCGACTTCCTTAAATGTTTTTATACCAATTTTGTCTGGAAAAATCAAGGGCTGATGCTTGATAAGATAAAACAATTTCGCTGTTACGGAAACACCTAAAGTGACAATTGAATTATTCCGCTTACTGAAGCTTATACATAACCCTTGAATGATATTAAAATAATTTCGTCTAACATTCTTTTATTATTAAATCTTTCATTTGCTTATCTATTCACTGTCATTAAAATTCTTTTCCCACATAATATCCGATTGCTCCTGAAATGTTCTTACCGTGCCAGTTCTACTGTCCAGTATGCTAATAATACGATTGCCAGTATCCGGGGTGATTTCCAAGTCCATTGAATACCGGGTTACACTTGATGATTGTGATGTTAATAAAAAAAATACCATAGCTAAAAGAAAACCAATGACCAGGCTTCGGAAATCAATCTTTTGCATAGTTAAACTCCTTAATGGCTTAATGAAATTTTATGTTTTAAAGATTTTTGATTTACACTGAGCTGCTTTGCGCCACTTTTTCACCTCATGTTAGCGCATACACTAATTTGCTGTTAGAAATACGATAATTTGTGATCTTCGACAACTATTTAGCTTGCAGTGGGTCGGGAACTAGAACATCCTTGGCAAAATCATTCAACCTGGAGCCTGGAACGAAGAAAAGAAACACGCTGAAGCATGGCAAACTGTCAAAATGTTGTAAATTGTCGGTGTGAATTCTACTTCGACTGTAATTCATACACCCCGTCCCAATTTTCCGCTGGGGGATGTTTGCTAAATTCCATTACTCGTTGTAAATAAAGCTTGGAAGGCCCGTCCTCCGGGTTGAGCCGCAGACAATAGCGAAAACATTCGGCTGCTTCGGACCATTTGCGGGTTTCGTAATAACGTATGCCGGTACTGTAGATCGGTAATATATTGGTTAATCGCAAATCGCTATTGGAATCTTTACGATCCAGAAGTTCATAGACCTTCACGGGTCTGTGTTTACCTTTTACCCGAATCCAATCCAACGGCCGAGTAATCATGTAATCTTCAACTATCTCATGGGTCGATTCGCTAATCATAATATGAGTGCCGAAGGGCTTATTGGCCCCTTCTAATCGAGCGGCCAAGTTGACTTCATCTCCGATCACCGTATAATCAAACACTTTCTTCGAACCCATATTGCCGACAATCATATTTCCGGTATTGATGCCGGCCCGGCAGGTTAACTGCGGTCTCCCTTCCCGGCGCCATTTCCGGGATAGTTGTTTTAATCTATTCTGCATCTCCAATGCCGCATTGCAAGCTTTGATGGCATGATCGGCATAGTAAACCGGAGCGCCAAACTCAGCCATAATGGCGTCGCCTTCATATTTATCGATAATGCCGTCATACTTTAAAATCACTTCCGTCATCTCACTGAGGTATTCATTCAAAAGCATCACCAACTGGCGGGGCTTTAAAGATTCGGAGATGGTGGTGAAACCGGCAATATCGGAAAACAGCACTGTCATTACCCGTTCTTCGCCGCCCAGGGTCAATTTTTCCGGGTGTTCAATTAATTCCTGGATGACCTTGGTCGGCACATATTGCTGAAATGCGCCCATGATAAGTTTTTTCTCTCGCTGGGTTTGCACGTATTGATATAAATTGGTAAACACAAAAGAGAAAAACATCGCTATGGAGGGCGCCACCATGTCCATGACAATATGGAAATTAGAAAAGAGTGACAACTGAGAGAAAACATACACAATTATCAAAAGAGCCGTAATCGACAATGACCACCAGGCAGATAAGCGGAAACAGGCAAATTGAATCAATACCACCAACAGGAAGACAGTAATTAAAGAAATTAAAAATGGGGGCGAGCCGAAGTAATCCTTATTCAAAAAGGTGCGTAGGGCATTGGCATGGATTTCTACACCGGGCATTTCCATGGGCGCATCTTCATATTCCAGAAACGGGGTGGGGAAGTTGTCATGTAATTCGGATACAGTGGAACCGATCAACACAATTTTATCTTTAAATATGCCATCAGGTAACAAATTATCGCTAAAGTAGTTCAGATCGTAATCCGGTCCTAAATCGAATTGCCGATCATCGATGACAGAAGCAAATGAGTAATATGGAAAAGTTGCTCTGGGACCGGCAAAGTTAATTAACATGGATGATGCATCAAAAAGCGGCATTTCAATTTCACCAAGCCGAAAACCGTCTTTTGTTGTCTCAATCCCAATGGCGGGATCATAATCTTTATATTGTGCTAAAATTTCTAAACCAAAGGATAACAGGTATCGCTCCTGGTAAGATTGTGCCACCGGATAGCGCCGATAAATTCCATCCTGATCGGACTGGATGGAGACCAGTCCCAGTTTATCTTCCGCCGCTTCTTTTAAAATCGGAATGGGTTCCACCAAATACTGGTAGCTGCGGGTTCGTTCAGCTTGTTCCAATTTCCAGGCCAATACCACCCGTTCGGATCTTCTGATTGCCGCTGCCAATTCCCGATCATATTGAGGCCCATTTTGATGATTGTCTGGGGCGTCAAGTATCACATCCAGTCCGATGACTTTCGCTCCGGCCCGGGTCAAGTTTTCGATGACGCGGGCATAGTATGATCGAGGCCAGGGCCATTGAGAAGATAGTGCCTCATAAGAATAATCATCGATGGTAACCAAAACTATGGGAGAGTCTTCAACCGACTCAACTCCTCGCCATTCAAATCTCCAATCCAGTGTTTTCAATTCCAGACTCTGTAGTGCCGGGATGCTTAATTGAAGCAGATATGGTATTAACAGCACAAGAATGATCAGTGCAGCGAGTATGGCGAGTTTACGATAGTTCATAAAACTTCTGCAGTATTTTCATCTCTAGAAAGATACATCATACCGAGCGGTGATGATATAATCCTGAAAATCCCGGTCTCCGGAATACGTAATCAAATCCCCATTGACAGAGAGCCTTCCATAAGGAGGATATGCGTAAATTAAACGCCCGTTTAAAAATGTTCTGTTGAAGTCGGTTTTGCTGTTTAATGCAGGCGTTGGGTCAAATCGCTGTTCGGTATCGACCAGTCCGTATCTTCCGTTTACAGACAGGGTCAGTTCATCCATTCGATTGAATAATTGATTAAAGCTGTATTCAGCGCCGCCCCCGAATGAACTTACCGAAAAGTCACTCTCGGTAGTTTGCAACTTATTCTCATTTTGCTGGAAATTAAATTCCAGATTGGTCTTCAATGGAATATTATAACGGGTTTGCAATATCAAGGAGGCGGTATTTGCCAGATTATCAACTCCGGTGGAGATGTTGTCTTGGCGGTCGTAGTTTAGCAAATTCAAGGTGAGGCGATTGTTTAAATTTCGAAAAAGAAACGAGTAGCTTGTGGAAAAGTTAATGGTGTTGGTGTTATTGTCTTCCGGCACTGCCAGTGAGCTGGTGTTTTCGGCAACGTCATTATCGCGATTGTAATTATTGAGCCCAAGCGTAAAACTGGGCAAATTCTGCATCGGAAAATAAGAGATGTTAAACGCCATCGTACGATTGGTGGTGGTCGCGGGTTTGGTATCGTTCAAATTGTTTTCGTATTGTTGATAGCGCAGGTTTAAGAAAATCTGGTTATTAAAGAAGCGGATATTATCAGTGATCGCTAAGCCACGATTGTCACGCAGCAAAAACGGTTGCCCCAGGCTATGAAATTCATCTTCTACCGATTTATAAAGGATAGATAGGTTGTTGTTAAAATAGCGCAAACGCAATTGGGCTTGATAAGCAATACCCGGTAAGGGGATTAGGTACTGATTGACCGTTATCAAGTCCGCAGCCAGGTCATAGAAATCCCGGTCAAGATCATCGCTAATTTTTTCCAGTGAATCGAAGGGCGTATCTTTGCCATCGAGGATGTTCGGATTATAGGAGCTGAGGTTGACACTCCCCTCCAGGATGATTCGATTATGGTCACCGGCAATATACAGATCGGTGCCAACGCCCAGGTTTTCCTCCGGTTCTCTTCCAAATTGTATCGAATTCGGATCATCTCTGCCCTTCATGGCCATAATTCCAAACTGAAAATTTTTGCGGCCGCCAAAGCTGGTTCGAATGCCCCAAATATCTCTTTCAAATGCACCGGCAATTATTGAGGTATCCGGCCCGGTTATGGTTTGACTTCCTTCAATGCCACGGCGGGTCTGTCCGGTAACCGCATCAATGTTTAGAAATTTTAAATAGACCTGGCCATAAACACCTCGTATAAAAATATTGCTTAATAGAAACGGATTGAGCTGAGGATAAGCATCGCCACCGGTCACTTTAATGAAACGATCTGTCCAGAAATTATACTGCGCCCAGCCGCTGTAACGATTAATGGGCTGAAGATTCTCATCTTCTTGATTAGATAGGAAGAGGCGGGTGCCGAAAGAAAAATCCTGGTAAGCGGCATTTAAGCGCAGCCCGGTTCGGGTATACTGATTTGAAACCGCACCATCTACCAGCTCCTCGGTTCTGGATTCGGCATACAATTGCCCGTTGATATTCAATTGATCTCTGGGCGCTGTTGGAGCGGGGCCTCTGCGCTGATATGCGGAAAACGACCATTTTTTACGGGCGAGGAGTCTGCCTGTCTTATCGTATAGTTCCAGGCGAATGGCGTGGGAGCCTTGTGGAACGCGCTTGGGAGCAAAGGTGAGAAAATCATCAAACACTTTGACGTATCTGGAAACATCCCAGTCGTCTAAATACAATTTGGTGCGTTCTCCATCCACGCTGGCACTATACTGGAAAAAAGAGACGGTTAAAATAAACTCGTCGGTGAGGATATCTTCGCCGGGTTCCGGGCTAATGACCAGGATGCCATCGCCGGAATCAAAATCTTGCGCCACCGAAACTTTCATCAGATTGGATTCAGGAGCTTCAGCCGGATAACTTTGAAAAGATCCATCGGCATATTCCACATTCACAAAATATTCAACCATGCTCCCCTTATAATCGGACAAATTGACACTGGCCAGATAGCGCAGCCCTTCCATTGCCATGCGAGCGGATTGAAAGCGCGGTTCGCTGTATTCTCTATAATATATCCGAACGTCCTGCACCGGAAAATGTGAACGATTCAGTAAATCGACTTCCACATGAAGCTTCAATTCTTCATCAATATAAGGCGTTCTGGTAAAATTGATATCAGTACGAGCGTCGGCAAGAATACTGCAGGAGATCAGCATGCCTGCAATGAAAACAACCAGTCGATAGTATGTCATTTTCATGGAGTTATTCCTTAATTTGGATTCGTAAAATCTTGTTTTGCCCATTTGGATCGGTGAATTCCACATCCAGAGTCCGGGCAGAGGATTGATTTTCTTCATCGGAGGGGATTTCGCCAGGTTTGGTCAAGCCAACTTCCGGCATCCGAGATCGTGAAGCAACTGTAGCAGTTTGGCCTTCCTTAACCAATACCTTTCCGGCGCTATTTTCAACTTCAATGATTCCCTCAATACAAATATAACGCGTTTCTCCGGTCTGGCCGAGTTGCAGAATCCAGAATTGAGTTCCCTTTACCGATGCCACTGACGTGGGAGTGGTCACTTTAAATTTTCCTTTGGGTTTGAAAAGACTGGTAAAAAAAGAACCGATTTCCACAAAAATATTTTTTTCAATAGCGTTCTGCTCCCGCTTGCCCTCAATTACGCAGGTCGATTTTTCTTTAATGCGCAACAAGCTCTTGTCATCCAAAAACTTGATCGCACAAAACGAAAGCGGCCCGGTTTCCAACTTGTCGCCGTCCTGCAGAATATAGCCTTTTTTAACATCCTTCCCTTCAGTTGAATTGGCCTCTGTAACTGTTACTTCACCTCGCACCTTCAATACCACCGCAATGTTTTCCGCAGCATTGGCGCAGAAAAGAAAGCTTAGAAAAATAAAACTTATGATCAGTGTTGCCTGTTTTGGTTTCATGTGCATACCTTAATATCTTGGGATCATTAAATTTAGTATATTCTTACCTGGTCGATAGATGCCTCGCCTGAATTCACTTTAATTAAATATTCCAGCAGTTTATTCACCTGTACATCGTTGCCATCCAGAGAGAGATTGCCATTTGGCTCAAAGCCCTGTTCCCGTAATTGTCTTAAAAAACTCTCATTTTCGGGACCTAATATTTGTTCTAAGAAGGCTAAAATTTGTTGAGATGACTGTGCTCCTTGTCCCAAGTCAGTAATCTTAAATCGATAGACGTCGCTTTCCAGGACTAAATTACCGGTCCCGGTGGGTACCACAGATTCAACTTTCCAATAATAGGTTTTGCCTTCTTCCAGTAAACGAACCGGGCCCACCGCCTGGCCGGAACTAAATGTCGGGCTGCTTTGCGACGGGTACTGAAAAAAGCTCTCTTGATAGTTCATGAGTTGCAGTATCGGCGGGTGACTCAGTACGTCCTGGGTGGTTTCATCAGTGGGAAGCCTTTCGTAAACGAAAATATTATAGGATGCGGCAGCCGGGTTTACATCCGTATACCATTGGAAGTAGGGAAAGGTGGTGGCAATTTCCATAATCATATTTTCCGAGACAGATCTGCCCGGAAATGCCAGTTCAATATAGGTGGGATTGGTAATTGAAATGTTATTGTTATTGGGATCGTTATCCGGCACTTCGATAGGCCCTCCCGGCGCATCCAGGATAACGGCAACCATTTCAAATGAATAATTCCCGGAGGGGGCTCTGCCGGTTTGCAAGATTTGGCTTTCGAGATCCTCAATAGCGTCAAAATCGATATTGTTTTCATCAAATTCCATCCCCACTTGCTGGCCTGCTACAAGGGCAGTACCGGAATTTAGCTGTTGGCTGGTGATCATATTCATGGAATTGGGTGGCAGGTCAAAACGATCGGAAATGCCTTCGACAATTAAAGTGCCATTCAAGCGAATACGCAATCTCAACTCAATCCGAAAAGTCTCGGTTTGCGAGCGATTATCCAACTGAAGGGTGAAGTAATTAGGGACCTGCCCGGTGTTTGTAAAGTCAAGATCTCCCAGGGGAAACACCTGAGCATTGGCATTCAGTATTTGCAAATCAAGAAAAATTTGATTTGATTGGGCAAACAGGCCTGAGGATATAAATAGCCCCAAGAGCAAAATTTTTAGTCTCTTGAGCGGATACATATGGTCTCCTTTTAGATTGAGTGGTTCAATTCTCTAAAGCTGATGAGAGATAAATAAAGTTATGTTATTAAGGCTTATTTTATTAGATTAAACATTTATATAATCCCTCACAACCTAAATATTATCAGCAAATTAAAGATTTTTTAATGAAGTCCCGATTTTTTATTTACAATTCTTTAAATTCAATCACCGGTTGACCAACAGAAACCGTATCATTTTCAGCAAAATTGACTTTCACAATTTTCCCGGAATTGGGAGATTTCACTTCATTTTCCATCTTCATTGCTTCGACGATAAATAACGGGGCTCCTTTTTGAATTTCCTGCCCTTCTTTTACGTGAAGTTTTAGTATTCTACCTGGCATGGGAGCGCCAACGAAATTGCCGGTTTCTGTCAACGAGATGGCGTCTTTGCGGTATTCTGAGTCGCTTTCTTCTATTCGCTGAAAACTATATTGTTCTCCGTTGACAAAAACATGAATCATATCATCAGTGGTCACAAAATGGACAAGATAATTGCGCCCCTCGTAAATAATGAAAAAGGTATGTTCATCGACCCATTGAACAACAGCATTCAGTTGTTCCTCTTCAATTGTGGCAGAGAGAGCGCCGTCTTCTTTTTGTTCTAATAAGATGTCAAAATCTTTTCCAATAAAGCGAAGAGTATTTTTAATCATTTGTCTTTTACTTCCATAGGTTGAAAAACAAATATAATTGGCACGTAAAAAGTTATTGTGATATAAATCCATTAACAAGCAATTTGAAATTAGGATGATATTTCCCTTTAAGAAAGCATTTCCCACTTGCCGAGTGTCTGCCAGGGCGTAGGCGTCGTTTGCTGCGCTTCGGAGGTTAGCATTGGGTTTTTGTGATTGAGTGCATGAGCCGCACTCATCAATGCTATTTTTAAGAATTGTTGCTTTGAGGCAGGCTGCCAAAATCTCATATTTTCATCAATGAAACCGGTATGCAGTTGACCGGAGACAAATTTGGGATGGGTAAGAACATCCTTAAGGAAAGGTATTGGTGTTTTTACACCCAGAATGACGTAATCGGATAAAGCGGTTAGCATTTTTCTTAATGCATTGGGACGATCTTCATCCCAGACAATGAGTTTCGATAAAATCGGGTCATAGTGATGGGTAACTTCCAAACCGGTTTGAATGCCGGAATCACAGCGAATTCCGGGACCATAAGGTTCCTTTACAAATAATAAGGGCCCGGTGGAAGGAAAAAAGTTGCTCTCCGGGTCTTCCGCATAAATCCGGCATTCGATGGCATGTCCCCGTTGTTGCAGATCCGACTGCTTTATGGACAGCTTTTCTCCGTCAGCAATGTAAATTTGTTGTTTTATAAGATCGACGCCGGTTACCAGTTCGGTAACGGGGTGTTCCACCTGAATTCGGGCGTTTACTTCCAGAAAGTAAAAGTTTTTTTGTTGATCTAACAAAAATTCAACCGTACCAGCATTGGTATAATGAACAGCTTCTATCACCCGGCAGGCTGTCTCGCCCATCTTTTGACGCAGTTCTTCATCCAGGGCCGTAGCCGGACTCTCTTCGATAATTTTTTGATGTCGCCGTTGGATGGAACATTCCCTCTCAAAGAGATGAATCACATTACCGTGGCTATCAGACAATACCTGGAACTCCACATGGCGGGGTTTTTCAAGATATTTTTCGATATATACCACATCGCTGCCAAAAGCGGATTTTGCTTCCCGGCGCCCTGCTTCGATAGCAGACCGTAAATCTTTGGCGTCACGCACAATACGCATGCCTTTTCCACCGCCACCGGCGGATGCCTTCACCATCAGGGGATAGCCGATTTTGTCAGCACTTTTTTGGATTGCTTCCCAATCGCTGGAATGCACTTCAGTGCCGGGAGTGATTGGTATGCCAGCTTTCTCCATTGTTTTACGAGCGGTAATTTTATCGCCTACCATTTCCATGGCGTTGTGATTGGGACCGATGAAAATGATATTCGATTCATCACATCGATGTGAAAATGCTGAGTTCTCAGCCAGAAATCCATATCCTGGATGAATCGCTTCACACTGAAATTGCTTTGCCGTGTCGATGATTTTTTCCATGTTGAGATAGCTTTCCAGGGGCGCGGGCGGTCCGATTTCCACTGCCTGATCCGCATTGAGCACATGGGGGGCTTTGCGATCCACTTCCGTAAAAATGGCCACCGTTTCGATATTTAATTCACGACAGGCCTTAATAATTCGCACTGCAATTTCACCCCGATTGGCAATGAGTATTCTGTTAATGTTCTTCATTGCAGCCTTAATCCACTCTTTTTATGTAGTCCATGAAATCCTTTTTAACACTAATTAGTTGCCTCGCTTAACTTGTCAGATACATAGATATTCAGGACTTCGCTGGCCAATCGAATCGCCTCAGCAATTGCCTCCTCACTAATTGATTCATCCCAGTCTTTTATTATATCCTGCCAATCCATTCCACTTGCCACTTGTTCCAGCACATCCTTGGCAAGAACTCGGGTCCCTCTAAATGTCAATTTACCATGACAAATTTCAGGATCCCCAACCATATATTTACCAATAACTTTCATGATAGTTAATTTATTAACTTTAATAATTTATATTACAGTTTTCTTAATTTTAACATTTAATCATTATAATTTGTTTGAAAATTGGTATTTGGAATTTGGAGCTTTCCCAAGGCATTAACACTTACATCCGAAATACACCATATTTCTGATCCGGTATAGGAGCATTCAGGGACATTGAAATGCCCAATCCCAACACATTACGCGTCTCCACTGGATCAATAATTCCGTCGTCCCAGATTCGGGCAGTGCTGTAATAAGGACTGGCTTCTTTTTGATATTTGGCTAAAATTTCCTGACGATACGACTCAAATTTTTCTTTGGAAACTTTCTCGCCTTTTTTCTCTAAGGAGCGCTTTCGAACGGTGGCCAGCACGTCGGCAGCCTGCTCACCGCCCATCACACTTATTTTGCCGCTGGGCCATATCCATAACAATCGCGGATCATAGCCGCGCCCGCACATGCCATAATTCCCGGCGCCATTGGAGCTGCCAACAATTACGGTAAATTTGGGCACCTGGGCATTGGCAACCGCATGAACCAACTTGGCGCCGTTGCGGGCAATGCCGCCATGTTCATATTCTTTGCCCACAATAAATCCGGTAATGTTTTGTAAGAACACCAGCGGGATTTTGCGAATGGTGCAAAGGTTGATAAAGTGGGCGCCTTTGACTGAACTTTCACTAAACAGTACACCGTTGTTTCCCAAAATGCCAACCGGGTAGCCCATGATTCTGGCAAATCCACATACCAACGTAGGACCGTAATTTTCTTTAAACTCATGAAAGCGGCTGCCGTCTACAATTCTGGCAATAACTTCTTTTATATCAAACGGCTTGCGGATATCTGTGGGGAGAATACCGTAGAGTTCTTCCGAATCGTAATAGGGGTTTTCCGGCGCTGAACGGTCTAATTCAAAACGAGCAGGCAGGTTAAAATTTTCAACAATGTTGCGAGTAATCTCAAAAGCATGAGCTTCATTGAAGGCATAATGATCGGCCACTCCGGAGATACGGGTATGGACATCGGCACCGCCCAGGTCTTCATCACTTACTTCCTCCCCGGTAGCTGCTTTTACCAGGGGCGGTCCCCCGATATAAATAAATCCCCGTTCACGCACGATGACCACCTCGTCACTCATGGCTGGCTGATAAGCACCACCGGCAGTGCTGGAACCCAACACGACCGAAATTTGGGGGATACCCCGGGCAGACAACTGAGCCTGATTGAAAAAGATGCGGCCAAAATGATCGCGATCGGGAAAGGTCTCCGATTGAAGGGGAAGAAAAACTCCCCCCGAATCAACCAGGTATATGCAGGGGAGTCGATTGTGCATGGCAATTTCCTGAGCGCGCACATGCTTTTTGATCGTCATTGGGAAATAGGTGCCGCCTTTGACGGTGGCATCATGGGCCACGACCAGCACTTCCTGTCCGCGGACCACCCCAACACCGGTGATGATTCCCGCCGCCGGCGCCTGATTATCATACATGTCCCAGGCGGCGAGCTGGGAGAACTCCAAAAATGGCGTATTCCGATCAAACAGCTTTTGCAATCGTTTGCGAACGAACCATTTCTCGCGATCCTCATGGGCTTTATGAGCGTGGGAAGGACCGCCTTTGCGGACTTCCCCAATACGTTCCTTTAATTCCGCAACCTGCTGTTGCATCTGCTTCTGGTTTTCCTGAAACTCCCTGCTACCGGTGTCAATCTTGGATTCGATTCTATACATTTTGCCTTTCTCTGTTAAATTACCATTTGCCAATGACAATGTTTCCTGGCAACAATTCGCCTCAGAAATTAAGCACTTTAATTAATCTGACAAAGTTAAAAATAAAAGGTATGGTTGGGGGTTGTGCTGGATGTGTCTTCAATCTTATGGTGGTTTGAATTCTTACCGCTCGTTCTAAACTCTCCTGCTTAGAACGAAATGTTTGCCAGAAACTCCTGCTTCATTATTTGGACAAAATAAGTTTTTTGGTATTTATAAAGCGGCTTTCCTGCCCGGTTAGTTCAGTCACGGAGAGTCGGTAAAAATATATGCCGCTGGCGAAATCACCAGCGTCCCATCCGGCCTTATAGTTGCCGGGCGAGAGGAGATCGTCAACCAGGGTAGCCGCTTCTTCTCCCAGCGAATTAAAAATTTTTAACCGAACCTGGGCGGTGTGCGGGATGGCAAATTCAATCGTTGTGCGCGGATTGAAGGGGTTGGGATAATTCTGGCTCAGGCGATAATCTGCGGGGATATGATTGTTAAGCCGTTCCACGAGACTCGGTGCGACTGTGAAAGCTTCGGAAAATAATTGCCGGTCTAATCTGAAATCGCCGGAATTGATTTGATTGTTATTATCAAGGTCATACCACAACGCGGCTAAGATGTCATAATCGCCAGGCGACGCTGTATCAGGTAAATGAAATTGTCGGGCAACATTGCTCACGCCGGAATTGACACTCACTTTGCGGTCATTGGCGGGATCATCAATCCAGTAGTTAGCAGCGGCGGGCCGCACCGATGCTCCCAGCATCAAACTAACTGCCGGGGCTGCCTCGATGGTATATTCAATTATAAAAGCTTCGTCCGGGCTGACCTGATTGGGTATAGCGTGAACGTCGGTTATCGCAGCGGAGGTGCCTTCCACCAATTGATAATTGGGATAATAATGAGTGAGAATCTCCTGCCAGGTTTTAGAGCCGTAACTATGAACGTTTCCTAAAACGCAGGGGTCTGCTGTATCCACCACCGTTGCGGTAGCCCAACGAACCGATCCCCACTGGCATAAACCTCGGCCATGCCCCCTGTTAAACTGACCTGCGCAAACCGGATCAAAAATGCACGGATAGGTAATGCCAGTGCCGCTGTAGCCATCTCCGCAACCGGCATTATTATTTTCCGCTGCGTATTCGGAGCGGACGATCTCATTGCTGGCATTCACCAGAACAAAGCGTTCGGTGGCATCGACCGCCACATTGCCGTTGCTGGTCTGCGAACTGCCAAAGAACTGGCAGTAGATGTTGTCACAAATATCGTAATTGGAAGCGAGGGGATGATAGACAAACCAGCTCCCAAAAGTGCGAATAGCGACTGCACCAGCTTGTAGAGAATTCATCCCGTTGTTTAACGATCCCCAGCAGGAAAACCATTCATGGGGAAGTACAAATTTGGCATAGGTTTGTAAGGTGTAGACTTCAACCCTGGTACAGGAGGTGCCGGTGCAATTTCTTCCCACCCGTATCGTATTGCGTAACAATACCGGATCAGTGGAACTAAACAAAGTAATCGGCTTTTGATCTTCTTCATTTTGAGTTGATCCACAATCCTCACATTCCTCGGCGTCTTCCAACGACTTTGGCAATTGATTTTCCCTGCCAAACATTTTCCCATCATTAATCACCACCTCTCCGGCTCCTTGTTTAAGTTGTATCCGGTATTGCCAATCGCCATTTGGCCACACCTTGATGTTAATTCGTTTTTGAGTGACATAACCGAACTTTTTAAATTTCACCGTACCCGATACAGAACTCGCCGGAAGATATATCAAAAAATAGCCCTGCTCATCTGTGCTGATTTTGTCTCCGTTTTGCGAGGAAGTGATTTGAACATCGCTTATCGGTTGTCCGGTTTCTTCATCAACCACGAATCCGGTAACTAACGTAGCGTCGTTTTTGTGCAATGAACGGATATAGTTAAATTCCAATTTGGGATGAGGTTGAATCGGATCCAGGAAAATCTTCATTGGCAAGTTTCCGCTGGAATCAGCCTGAAATCGAGTCGAAAGCGGATCGTAATTTTGTGCCCGAACACTCAGCTGATATTCGGCTTGCGATAAAGATATTTTCATTGCCCCGTCACTTTTTAAGGAGGATTCAGTCACATCAACTGTTTCCCGCGCCATTTCATCATAAATCAAAACCGATTGGGGTTGCACCGCATATCCGGTTTGACTGTCCCGAAAGCAAAGGGTGATTTCTGCTTGGGTAGAAGATTGGCCGAGTAGAATTGTTGCTGAGAGAAGGAGATCGAGGAGAGTGAAAAATGTGAGAATTAAGCTTGGTATTTTCAACAGGTTCATCGAGACTCAAGTTGATTAACTTTTGAATGAAAATGGGTAAAGTCGATTTTACTTAATAAATCCGAAATTGTCGTCTTAGATACCATGATAAATGCTATTCGGTTTGAATACCCTCCCACTCCCGCACTTGTTTCACATAAAGCTTTTCATATTCAGGCCAATTATATAAATGGTCCGGATTAAAATCGGCACCATTGGGCCAGGTAAGGGTTGGTATTCCGTCGCTAATAAAAACTTTGTTAAAGAATTCAGGATCACGCAAAGCTCGATACATGCCATAGCCTGTAATTGGTTCAAAATTAATTGTTCGACTGGTATTATCCTCAAAATTTATTTTAAGTGTAAATGGAGCCACAATCTCAAAGGATTTTACGCTATGTTTTATAAGAGATTTTTTCATAATCCACCTCAACTTAATGGAGTAATCTTATTAGGTAGCTCGCCGGATTGGAGTAAGTTCCAGGCAGCAATTAATTCGTCCTGGTGAAGTTCTGCTCAAGCTTCCACCAGTCGGCGTTGCTTTGTTGGTAACTCCCCGGCAATAATGTCAATATCCTCAATACTAAAAGATGCTTCATATTCTTGATAATTTGCATGAAAATGTGGTGTATGATGTTTCCCAGCTTCGAAAAACATTTTTATGACGATCCCATAAAATCTTGAGATTTCCGGCATATTGAAATCCTCATTCACAAGTATCAATGTATTAAGGATATAATCTAATTTCCACAATAATTTTCATTCCCCGATATAAAATTTTATGCTCACCTACAAAAAGACCATGTACGCTAAATGAAGTTAACTGATTTTGAATTTATAGACGGTCCTCTCTTAATCAATTCAAACCAAAAAATTTTTTGCAAATATCGAAAACATTCTGTAATCTTTGTTTTAAGAGTTAGTTTATACGCACACTAATGAAATTTTTACAGAGGATGTTATATGAAACGACGCGATTTTATCAAAACATCGGTAGTTGCCGGTATGGGCGGCTCTGTTTTTTCGGCTGCTGATTTATGGGGCTCCCCGCTGCAAACATCGGATGCTAAACCCGATCACCCGGTGGTTATTTCCAGTGCCAATGGCGGGCAAGCCGTTCGCCGGGCAATGGATATGTTAAAAAACGATAACGATCCCCTGGATGCGGTAATTTCCGGGGTCAATATTGTTGAAGATGATCCGGAGGATATTACGGTGGGATATGGCGGCCTTCCCAATGAAGATGGGGTGGTGCAGCTTGATTCATCAGTGATGCACGGGCCAACCCACAATGCTGGGGCGGTTGCGGCACTACAAAATATCAAAAATCCCTCCAAGGTAGCAAAATTAGTAATGGAGCGGACCGATCATGTGTTGCTGGTGGGAGATGGGGCCTTGCGCTTCGCCCGTGCGCATGGATTTGAAGAAGCCAATCTGCTGACCGACAAGTCCCGCAAAATCTGGCTAAAATGGAAAGAGAATCTAAACGAAGATGACGATTGGCTGCCAGCCCAAGATGATGAGTTCGGGGAGTTGCTACATCAATATCAGGATAATTACGGGACCATCAATTGCTGCGCTGTGGACAGCAACGGAGACCTGGCCAGTGTGACCACCACCAGCGGGCTGCGATTTAAAATTCCCGGTCGCGTTGGGGATTCACCCATCATCGGTGCGGGTCTCTACGTGGATAACCAGGTTGGCGCTGCCGGATCAACCGGGCGCGGCGAAGCCAATCTTAAAAACCTCTGTTCGTTTATGGTGGTCGAGTTCATGCGGAATGGAAAATCCCCGGAGCAAGCCTGTCTGGAAGTCTGCAAACGAATTGTCGATCATAACAAACTCGAATATCTCCGTACCAGTGAGGGTAAACCGAATTTCAACGTCAAATTTTATGCGGTCAATAAAAAAGGCGAATACGGCAGCGCAGCTATTTATAGCGGCGGTGAATTTCAGATAGCGGACGCCAATGGCGCGCGGAAAGAGGAAATGGCTTATTTATACAAACGGCAAAAGTAAGGCTATACCGGGTCACAACTTTCCCCCCAGCAGTAATTCGAGTTGCAGGTAATACTGAAGGTTGAATGAGGCGCCAATGGGATGAAAGCGTTGCGTTTCGTCAAATAGGTTGCGGAAAAGCAAACTCCCGCGTATCCGTCTTTTCCAGAGATATTTTTGGAAAGACAAATCCACGATCCAGCTGCCGGGAATATCGGCTGAAAATTGACCTCCGGTTTGATCTTCAATCTGCTTATACATAGACCAGTGAGTGGGGGACAGATACTGCACCGCTCCCCATAGCGAGAAATTTTTCACCGGTTGGAAACTTACTATGTAGCGGAATTTGTGTTGGGGTATTGCCTGCCAGACATCCCTGAATAGTCGATCTCCATTTACGACGGTTTGATAATAATAAAAAAATCGATGGCTAAGCATCGAGATTGGGTGATGTGTCGCAGATATTTTTGTGCCAAGCACCCGACCGTCTTGCTGGGTATGAATGGTAATTGGAGAACGGAAATTTCGCAAAGAAGGCTTGTATAGAAAATTTTGTTCTTCCAGGTGGAGATTTTCGAATGAACGAAATGAAGCACCTATCTTTAGGGCATCCTTATCGTTAAACTCATAGTCCCACCCGATATTTGCCATCCATTGCTTGCTGTTTTGCAAAGGGCCGGCAAAATTGTAATCAACCTCGTTATCAGTTAAAAAATCATAGCCGCGCTCGCTCCAGAACCAGAGGCTGTTATCCTCGGCAAAAAGGCGTTCTGACAGAGAAAAGTTTAGAGCGAATTGTTGTTTTGGAGAAATTTTCCAGCGAGTCCAAATCGCTCCCTTCAGAGCATTCCTGGTATCAAATGAGACCAGTTGGCCGCTTATCTCTTGTCCGATATTCGGTGTAATATTAAAAATCAATTTCCCATAGATTTTGTTCAGGAGAATGCGCTTGTTGGGCAGCTCGTAATCGGTAGTAGCGCTGTAACGGTCCCATCTTATCCCGATACTTCCCTGATAATTTTTCGCGTGGTATTGACTTTCAAAATTGGCCGCATAATTGGTCAGTTTCCAATCTAAATTCCGCGACTCCCGCTGATTCGGGTTTTGCGCTAATTCAGTGGAAGATCGTTTCACACAATAAAAAATATCGAAGGAAGGATTTACGGGGACAGTCCCCTTAATACCAGCATAGTTAAAAATTCGCTTACTGGGAATTTCTTCGCTAAGGGGACTAAAGAACAGCGGTGCAGCGCCCTGCAAATTTAAAAATCCCAAATCATCAGTAGTGGTGTGAGTAATCAATAATTCATGCGCACCTTCAAAATCCTTGATGCCTATGCGCAGTGCCGGGGAAGCCGTCTGAATTCTTAAATAGGAATTACTGCGCAGCCAATTCCGATGACGGATCGCCGGATCGGTAAGATAGTGATTGTGATCGACATAGCTAAGTCTTGCGTACCAGTTCTTAAACCCCATATCCAGGTAAAAGGAATTATCCGGGCCGCTGCGATCAACGTTGTCGCTTGCCTCATCAATGAAGAGGTAGGGGCCAGGATCGCCGGTTTCGTTACCGATCCAGGTGCGTGACTTTAAGGAGATACCGCTATCCGGAGCCGAAGTATGGATATGAACAATTCCCCGTTCATTAAATTCGCCATTGTGAAGTTGCGGTGAGCTAAAAATTTGCACCGAATCTACCTGATCAATGCTGATTGGCAGCAAGTTTAAATCCTGGTAGTCGAACGCCCCAATGTCCATTCGCCTGTCATCGACAAAAATCACCCAGTTTTGTCCCTGAAAAGTCGATAAGCCACCTGCAGCCGCCTGCCAGGTAAAACCATCAACAGTGGAGATGTGCCAGTCATCCGCTAAGAACAGCAGTTCGCCAAGTCGGGTTAAACCGGCTTCTCGAATCATTGCTTTGGTGATAAGTTGAGCTTGGGCGAGTGATTGTTCTTCACTGCTGGCAAAGCTGTACATGGGGATCAGGAGAAGCAGATTTAATAGTGATTGGACAACAATGATTCGTCGCATTAAAAGCTTTCAAAAATGAATAAGAGTTAAATTCAGGACACGATTTCTTTTTGACCGCATAATTGTGTCAGCTTGATAAGGTCTTCCGACTGGCCGATAGCGATGAGACGATCTCCTTTTTGAATTGTTGCAGATGAAGTGGGATTATAAATAAACTGTCCATCAGCACGATAAATGGCAACGATGATGATATTCAAATTTTGACGGAAAGCCGACTCCCCCAGACTCTGATTATTGAGCGGAGAATCGGAATTGACCATGATTTCTTCCAAACTTAAATCAATCCCGCGTTTCCGGGAAACAATGTCAATGAAATCTACCACCCCCGGCCGGGTTAGTAAATGCACCATACGGCTGGCGCCAATTTCATAGGGCTTTACAATGCGATTGGCGCCTGCACGGATTAATTTTATTTCTGTTTCATCTTCAATGGCACGGGATACGGCGAATATATCCGGATTGAGCTCTTTTGCAGACAACGTCGTAAACACATTTTCAGCATCGGTCGCCAGGACGGTGACCAGCCCTTTGGCGCGCTTAATCCCGGCTGTTAATAAAATTTCATCACGAGTGGCATCCCCCTCTACAAACAGGTATCCCAATTTGCTTATTTCATCAATTTTTTCTTTGTTTTTTTCAATAACCAAAAAGGGGATTTTCATTTCAGCCAAGTCTTCACAGATTAATCTACCCAAGCGGCCAAAACCGCAAAGAATTTGGTGATCTTCCAATTCGTCCACTAATTTCATCACTTTTCTCCTCCCAAAGAGTTGTGCTTCAATGAATATTTGCGCTGCGCTCCCGCCAATATAGGCGATGGTAGAGACACCGACAATAATTAAGAAGATTGTTAAAACTCTTGCCTCAACATGCTGCAATGGTTTTACTTCAGCAAACCCGGTAGTGGTGATGGTAATGATGGTCATGTAAAACGCCTCAAAAAAGCTCCACCCTTCAATAAGAACATAGCCAACGGTTCCCAACAGAATTACCAGTATCAGCGCCAGAGATGCAATTCTAATCCGTTCAATCATATTACCCTAATGCATTGGTTATTAAAAACCTTCCAATATAATCAGGACGTGTTTGTATATCAATATGATTAATCCATCCTACTTAATGATATTTTGAACATCTTGCATTTGGTGAACCGAAATTTCTATATTCAACTCAATTTTATATAATGAGGAATTAGATTGCACATTGAACCAAAACTGAATAAACCATTACTGGTTTTTTTTAAAATAGTCACCTATTTGGCTATATTTGCCATCTTCTTCCAGGTTTCAATCTGGATATTTGATCAAGCCGATCCGTTTCTTGCTTTTATCATCACCATGCTGATTATCGTACCCAACCGCGGTAAATTTTCCAACTTCATTCAAAAAGTTATCGACAGAAGTTTCTACAGATCTCTGTATGAGCTTAAGAAAGCCGCTCAGGCATTTAGTCTGGAGTTGGATAGTTTGTTAGAGTATGATTCCCTGGTTCTGAGTGTTAATCAGTTTTTGCAGGTGACCTTTACTGAAGATCAATATTCCCTCTATTTATATACGGGATCCGCCTTTCAACAGGTTAATAATGAATTAGAAAATAAGAAGATAGAATTTACGATGAAGCCTGACCTGCCGGCGTTGTTCGAACAGCCTATTCAGTTTTATTCAATTGAAAAGATTTGGCAGCAATGTCCGGAATGCCAACCCTTGCTAAAAGAAGCCAGGAAAACCGGGCAATTTTCATTCTTCTTACCTTTGCAAGGAAAGACCGGTGTTACCGGTTTTATTCTGTTTAACCGGTCTATCAAATATTTTTTAAACATCCAGGAAGTTAAGGAAGATTTGCTACAGTTGTTTAAGAAAACAGCCGATGTTTTGGAAAAAGCCCAAATTCATGCCGAGATCAAGCGGAAATCTTTGGAAAGTGCCCTGTTGTTGGATATCGTCAGGAAAATCACCTCCACACTGAACCTCCAAACCGTTTTGGAAAGCATCATGGATAACTTATCGCGATTGGTAAGTTATGATGCAGCTGCAATATTTTTATTGGATAAGGATAAGAATGTGTTACAAACTTCGGTAGCTCGCGGTTATGAAAAGAGCGTATTGAATTATGTGCCCTTAAAATTAAATCAGGGAATTAGCGGACGGGTCATTAAAACCAAAGAGGGAATCGTTACCGGGGATGTGGCAAAAGATCCATATTACTATTCTGCACGACCACAGACCAAATCCCAAATCACGGTACCGATTATCGATCGTGGCAATGCCATTGGTGCATTGGTTTTAGAAAGCGATGAATTATACCATTTTACCAATGCGGATTTTGACTTGCTCACCATATTCTCCAGCCTGGCGGCAGTGTCCATCCGCAACGCCCAACTTTATGAAGATTCAATGACCAAAAAGCGGTTAGAGAGCGAATTGGTGGTTGCATCCAAAGTGCAGCAGACTCTCTTGCCGAAACGGGTGCCTTGCCTGAAAGGACTGGATATCGAGGTGTTGAATATTCCCAGCCAGATTGTGGGGGGAGATCTTTATGAGGTTTTTAAGGTAGACAGGCATAGGCAGGGGATCGCAATCGGTGATGTTGCCGGTAAAGGTACCCCGGCAGCGATACTGATGGCGGTCGCCTATGCCGGATTCAAGAGTTTGTTTAATGACATCGATCCGGTTGTGGCAACTGTTGCCAGGCTCAACAATTTTTTGGTGGAGACCACCACAGCAGGTTATTTCATCACCTTCTTTTTTGGCATTTTTGATATGAAATCCAAAACACTGAGGTATTCCAATGCGGGGCATAATCCGCCAATTTTGATTCGGAAAGATAAATCGATTGAGTATTTGGATCAGGGCGGGATGGTCTTGGGATTTTTAGCCGATCAGGAATTTGTTCAAGCAAACGTAGATATGCAATCCGGTGACTATGTCTGTTTCTACACTGATGGTGTTACCGAAATTAAAAATGAAGAGGAAGAGGAATTTGGTGAAAAACGACTGAAAAGGTTGCTTCAGGAGAATTATGGATTATCGCCAAGAAAAATGCGGCTTAAAATTTTAGACGAGATTAAAAATTTTGCCAACTCAGCACAGCTGCAAGATGATGTAACCATTTTGATCGTTTACGTGAAGTGAGAGCACTATTGCAATCCCGCTAATGTGTGACCCAGGCACAATAAACAGGGAGGTACTCGGATACTCTGATGACAAAAAGAATTAAGAAGACTTTCAGCTTGTCTGTAGTTTTTCCAGACATACCCTGATAATTTTATCATGATCGAAAGCTAAATCCGGTAATCGTTCTGTGGGAAACCAGCGGGCATTGCTGGCATCATCCCCAGCTTGGGTATTAAATGATAGCTTTGTAGAGATTTTAGCCCCATAAACAATGGTGATGGTATGGCCACGGGGGTCGCGGCCCGGATCACCAAAGGCGCCCAGTTGCTGGAGAGAGATATTATCCAGGTTGGTTTCCTCTTTTAACTCACGGTGAGCGGCCTGTTCTAAGGATTCATTTTCATCAACATATCCGCCTGGCAAAGCCCATTTGGCTTTAAACGGCTCATTTTTTCGCTGGATTAACAAAATCTGAGTGTCTCCCTCTTGTCCTCGTAACAAAAAAATATCAACAGTCACCATGGGACGAGGGTATTTGTAGGTGTATGGCATAATTTTCAGAACTCTTAAACTGGTGATCATTCCAATTTAACTTTGTAAAGATCGAATTTCGAACAGCGAATGTAGATATCGAGATTCGATATTCAATGGTTCGATATTCGTAATTTGCTGATAGGGTGCGATTTACTTCTCACGAACTAAGTAGTAAGGCAGAATATTTTTATTATAAAACAGCAATTTAAGTGAGTTCCTTAGCGTAGGTAAAAATAAAAAATCCCGCCATCCTCAAGTGTAAATTCTCTCGAGAAAATCACGGGATTTTTAAATTTTATGCAGAGAGGTCGCTTCTAAGAAAATATTACCTCGCTATAGAAGGCACATCCAAAATGACGGCTACATTAGAAACTGATCGAACCGAGGAAAGAGAGCACACTATTTTTTACATCCCCTTCTGCCGCCGAGTCATCTACGGAGGTCAAACCAAGATTATAGCGGACGCCCAGATCAAATTGTGCTATTGATCCGACTGCAAAACCAATTGAACCGCCAAACACTGCACCAAAGTCGGTATTCTTAATATCTTCACGTTCATCTGTGCCAGATATTCCCTCACCTTCTAATTCATCTTCTGCGTTCACCTTTATCCCAAGTGCTGGTCCGGCGAAGACACTGGGTTTGACGATATTTCCTTGAACTGGGATATTTACCTTGAGCAGAATCGGAATCTCAATATAATCCAGTTTACGGGTGATATTTACAGCGGCGCTATCGAACTCTGCTCCTTTCATCATATACAAAACTTCCGGCTGGATTGTGACAATAGGACCCACTTGAAATCCCAAAAATACACCTAACGCTGTAGTGGATCGTGAGCCTTTGTTTTCAAATAACTCATCTACATCATCACCGGTGAGGGTAGCAAGATTCAATCCTGCATGAATTCCCTTGTGAATACTCAATTGAGCGAAAACACCTGTACTTAATAATACTCCAACAACAGTAACTAAAAAAAGTTTTTCAAAATTACGCATATTGCCTTCATTATTTTAATAAGAATGAGAATTTAATGAATCGGTTATTTAGGAAAAGAAATCCGCCCAATTTGGGGGTTAATAATGTAGTTTATTAAAGTGACTTCAATAAAATCATAACTTACGTGAATAAAAGCGTAAATTGTTGTGATTTAAATCAAGCAATATATTTAGCTGGATTTTTTTGCCCCTATTTACTTAAGCTCCACAAACACAAATTGAGTCTCTCTATGTTGTTGGGTACGAAACATGATTTGTTCGGGATCGTCCTCTAAAATCTTCTCAATCGTCTCTTGAAAAGATTTTAAATCCTTGATCGGATATTCATTAACATGGGTGATGATGCTACCGACCTCCAATCCCGCTAACCCGGCCGGGGAAGCCCGATCAACTTGATACACATATACGCCCTGCATATCTAACGGGAAATCGTAATCGTATAAAATATCCAATGTAATTTTCCTTACTTCAATTCCTAATTTAGACGATTGGTATTTTTCAGCCAAATCGATGGCACGGGGAGCGGCTTCAAACTTAACTTTTTTCTCTTTGGTTTGGCCTTCTCTAAAGAACGTAATCGCGGTTTCTTCTCCCGGGGAGCGCTGGGCAACCATTTCCCTAAACCGGTTCAGATCTTCATCCCGCCGAATGTCTATATCTTGTTTGTCAAATCGAATGATGACATCCTTTGCCTGCAAGCCGGATTTTTCCGCCGGGGAATTGGGATACACTCGATCAATAACAATACCCCCTTCCGCAGGCACTTTCCAGTAGTTCTTTAATTCAGGCGTCAGTGCTTGCATGCCGATTCCCAGCCAGGCTTTGCCACCATTAACCGATTTTTTTAATTCCGGGGGTTCCTTGATTAATTCGGTAAACCATTCCGACGGTGCAATCTCCAGAAAATCTTTGCGGAATTCATCAAATTCTGTTGGGGTTCGAAATTGGAAATCATAATCTTTGCGCAAGGTGACGCCAATGGCCTCTCCCTGATGGTTTATTACCAATCCGCCCGCAGAAAGTGCCGTAACATCGTTCTTAATTAAAAACTTTTTGCGCGGATCGGTGATGATACCATTAATCGTGGAGGGCGTAAAAAGTCGTTCGAAACTGTAATTTTCTCCCAATAATTCCAGCAGGTAAATTGTTTGCCCGATTTTCATTCCATCGCTGGACTCAAAATGTACGTAAGGGAGCGGCTTGGGTAAATTTTCGGTAATTTGAACAAAAGCTACTTGAGCGTTATCATCCTTACCTTTAAACTCTGCCTCGTATTCTTTCTCATCATTATAAAGCTTGACTTTAAAATCACTGGGTTCGCCGGAATAAAATGAAGCCCCGTTCCCGGAGATGATGTCCAGGGAAAGCGGATAGACATCGCTATTGACCATCACCAATCCATCACTGCTTACCAGAATCCCAATCCGGTTCTGTTTGACTTTCATGTAAGAACCGATTTGAGATTGGGTGGACACATTTTTAAAATACTGCACCAGGCAGACTTTAGGGGCATATTTTTGAAAGATTTCTTCGGTTGTTTGAGCCATTCCCACACAACTGCTCAAAACTAAAATTATAATGATGTTGGCCAATCTGTTGTTCATTTTTTCCTCAATTTCACTTTAAATCTATTTTCTTTGAATTTGTTTCTTATGATGGGTTTACGGAGCCAGGTCTTGCTTTAGTACCGCATAGTACGGATGTCCGTTGCGGATCAATTCTAAAAATATCGGTTCCGATCCTTCTTCCAGTAATTGTTGATAACGATGCTGAAAGTCTTGATTATTTTTGACCACCCTGCTGTTAATTTTGCGAATGATATCCCCACTGCGAATATTGGAGGTTTCAGCCGGACCGCCCGGTTTTACACTGGTTACATAGACACCATTGAAATCCGGTAATTTCTGGACACGATAGATATGCCAGGAAAGATTTTTGACCACCATTCCCCAGCTTTCAGCCTCAAACTCAGGCTCATCTTGCCCGAACGGCTCCTTTACTGTCTTGATCTGCAACGTTTTTGATTTATGGTCGCGCCAAATTTTGAAGTCTACTTCTTGGTCAATTTCCAAGTTGGCAATGATTTTTCGAACTGCAGGAAGTTCCTCTTCATAAAGGGCATATACTTCCTGATCACCGATTTGTTGGAGGACATCCCCGGGTTTTAATCCTGCTTTTTCCGCAGGAGAATTGGCCATTACATGGGAGACCAATACACCTGCTAAATTTGTTAATCCTAAATATTCCTGAAGGTCTTTAATTTCTTGAAGCTGAACACCGATCCAGGCGCGATCTACCGAACTGCCGTCGATAATTTCAGTCGAGACCTCCTTCGCCAAATTGATAGGGATAGCAAATCCCAAATTCTCTGCCATGAATACAGCGCGAGCGTTGATCCCTACCACTTTTCCACTCAAATTGATCAAGGGACCGCCACTGTTACCCGGGTTTATCGCCGCATCGGTTTGTATCCATAGATTATAGGGAGAATCCATGGAACCCTGACTGGAAAAGTAACGATCAATTGAACTTACCACCCCCATCGACAAGGAGCGGGAAAGCCCCAGCGGACTTCCTAAAGCTAAGACGATTTGGCCTACTTCCAGGCTGTCGGAATTCCCTAACGTTGCATGCTGAATATTCTTATCGGTTAATTCATCGAGATTTAGTTTTAATACGGCGATATCTGTCGATTGATCGCTGCCAACCACAGTGGCCGTAATGCGTTCTTTATTGGACAGTGTACACCAGACTTTTTCCGCGTTGCCGGCAACATGATGATTGGTCAACACATATCCTTTCTCCGAAATAATCACGCCACTCCCGGTAACCAGGGTATGCTGTTTTTCTCCGCGAGTGTAAATTTTCTTGATCGGTTCCACATGGATCAAAGCAGGCAGCACCTTGTTTTTGGCATTATATATATGTTGTTGTAAAACAAGCGACTTGCTTTGGGAAAATATGACAGTTGTTAATCCAAATAATATTAAAATTAGTCTTCTCATTCAAAAACCTCTTTAATTTTAAAGCTTTGCAATATAATATATGGAACTTTAAGAAACTAATAGGTTTTGAAGCCTGTAGTCAATTGAAGCAGTAAAAATTGTTCGTTTCATCAAGCGAATTAACTTTGCTTTTCGTTAATTGATGAATAGACCATGAATATTGAGGTATATTTTGACAGGATATATGCCGTAGCCACTCCTACGGAGCAGGATGAACAGGATTTAGAGCAAGCTTTTTATCTGGTTAATCAAAATAGTTAGGGAGGCAGATAAAATTAATTAAAGGGTAGATTTATGCCACGAAGACACTAAGCCACAAAGATTTCACCAAAATTTCATACTTCTTTGTGTTTCTCCTGCTGTCTTTTCCCACAGGGATCACCATGTGAGAGCCTTTGTGGCCTGTCTTTGGCCAGGTAGACAACTTTTAAAACGGTCTCTGAGGAACACATGGGTTTGACCTTAGCAATTTTAATAGCAATTAAGATATCAAAAACTGTTTACTAAAGGAACGACTATCTAGGGAATCATTATAATTCTGTTATTTATGAAAAAATGTGGGAATCTTACGGTATTTTAACATTTTTCGAGCTTCAAAACTGCTTAAAATTGTTAAGGCTACCGTGGATGCACAATAGTCGGATAATCAAGATAAACAGGATAGATATAATCCGGTCAATCCTGTTCATCCTGTCAGGAAATAACTTTTGAATTGTTACAATATCATTTTTCTATACTACTAATTTTTGATGATGTATGGAAATTTTAGAGAACACTGACGTTCGTGTGATATTAAAACCGGAACGCTCCAAATCTGTTGAGAATCGTCACTTATGGGTTTTTTCCGGCGGAATCGATCAAATTACAGGATCGCCTGAATCGGGTGATATTGTGTCTGTTTATACATCGGACAATCAATTTCTCGGTAAAGGGTTCATCAACTTTCATTCACAAATTCGCATTCGCTTTCTCACCTTTGAGAATGAGGAAATCAATGAAAAGTTCTTGCTGAAGCGATTCGAACAAGCGGCTAAATTACGTCATACGTCTATTCCTTCTGACACCTCCGCTTATCGGTTGATCCATGCCGAAGGAGATTTGCTGTCCGGATTAATCGTCGATCGGTATCAAGACGTCCTGGTAATGCAAATCTATTCACTGGGATTTGCAAAAATTAAAGCGATCCTTGTCAAGGTTTTGCTGGATATGTTCAAGCCTGAAGCAATTTATGAAAGTAGTAACTCCTCCGTGTTAAAACAGGAAGGAATGTCGCCGGTAAATGAAGTTTTGTCCGGGAGTCTTTCCGAAGAAGTACAAATTACCGAAAATGGCGTTAAATTTTATGTAGATATTTTGAGGGGTCAAAAGACAGGTTTCTTTCTGGATCAGCGGGAGAATCGTCGGTTAATTGGAGGGATTGCCACAGGCAAGCAAGTATTAAATTGTTTTTCATATACGGGTGGCTTTAGTGTCTATGCGGCCTTGAATAAGGCCATCACCACATCTATCGATATTGATGATNNGATGATCGGGCAATCGAATTAGCTCGCCGCAACTTTCAGTTGAATGGCCTCGATACATCTGACCATCAATTTGTAGTAGCCAATGTTTTTGAAGAGTTAAGATCGTTGGAGACGAATTATGAGATAATTATTTTAGATCCCCCTGCATTTGTTAAAAAACGAAATAAAATAAATCAGGGGGCACAGGCATACAAGGATATAAATCGACTGGCGATTAAAAATGTGGTGGATGGAGGTCTTTTATTGACCTGCTCATGTTCGGCCTATGTCAATTGGGATCTTTTTCAAAAAATCATTTTCTCTGCAGCTCAGGAAGCGGGACGTCATGTACAAATCATCTCAAAACGCTCCCAACCCCTCGATCATCCCATAAATATTTTTCATCCCTCCGCAGAATATTTGAAATCCTTTCTGTTAAGGGTGTATGATTGATTTGTTTTGAATTATTTTGGCGGCTTGTAATATAGTTTCTGCCACATAATCCGGCTGGCTCAGTTCCGGATCATTTTGATATAATGCCTGTTGCTCCTTTCCGGCACCGCTTAAGACCAAAATGCTGAGCATATTCAGGCGTTTTCCGGCTTCCACATCGCTATATTTATCACCAATCATGATCGAGTTTTGCAGGTCGATTTGCTGCTCTCGCGCAGCTTGAAAAAAGAGCTGGGAGTCCGGTTTCCGACAAATGCATTTTTTCCGGTACTCAGGCGGACCAAAATCGGGATGATGAGGGCAATAATAAAAAGCATCGATTTTACCCCCCAATTCTGCTACTCGCTGTTGAATCCCTCGGTGAATAAGTCTGACCTGTTCCTCGGTCACCAGCCTTCGCGCCACACCGCTTTGATTTGTTACCACCACAATCTTAAATCCCAGTTGATTGAATATTTTTATCGCTTCCACTGCGCCGGGAATCAATTGGATTTTTTCGATTGAATCTGGATAGCCCACGTCCACATTGAGCGTGCCGTCGCGGTCCATAAATACTGCTCGAGCTTTTTTCCCTTTACCGATCATCATTGGCATTGTACACACTTTTTTGCAGCATCTGGATTTATTTGTCTTCTTCTAATAACTCAAAATGACTTGTCCCAAAGATATTGGGTTAAATTTGAACAAACAATAAAAAACCGGCAAGAAAATCGAATTTTAGTAATCAAAGATACAGAAACCTGTGATTAAAAAGGTATAATAAATTTGCAGTTTAAAATGAACAGTATTTTACGAATGTATTTAAACTTGAGGAGAAGCAACTATCTGTTGAACGGCTACCGACCGGGTCTTTGATCCGAGATGAGCAAAATAACCAAACTTAATTGAAGGAGGAATCAAGATGATACCCAATGGTTTTTCTTCGATTCTCAGACCGTTCATCGTCGTTGCTTTATTTTTTTCGTTATGGGCATGGGCGCAAACCGGATTTCAATTCGGACAAAATAAAGTTCAATATAAAGATTTTGATTGGGAAATTTTTCGCACTGAGCATTTTGATGTGCACTATTATCCCGAAGAAGAAAAGGCCGCCCGCGATGCAGCCCGAATGGCTGAACGGGGATATGATTATCTGAGCGAAATATTGAAACACCAGATCAAAAACCGTATTCCCTTAATTCTTTATGCATCCCTCAACGATTTCCAGCAAACCAATGTTGTCAATGGGCTAATCGGGCAGGGCACTCGTGGGGTTACGGAAAGTCTGAAGAATCGGGTAGTCTTGCCTATTACCGGCTCTTACCGACAGTTCAATCATGTTTTAGTACACGAATTGGTTCACGCTTTCCAATTTGATATGATGGCCAATACTGAAAATGCTGCCAGACGCTTTAGTCCACCATTATGGTTGGTGGAAGGCATGGCCGAATATCTTTCCGCCGGTATGGACAATGTGACTCGCATGTGGATGCGCGACGGGTTGCTCAACGATGACTTGGTGACGATTGCTGAGCTCAACAATACTTTTGATATCCGTGTCTATCGGCTGGGACAATCAGTTTGGCACTACATTGGCGAAACTTACGGAAAACAAAAGGTCGGGGACATCTTTAAATCTGCCATTCAAATGGGCAGTGTTGATGAGGCATTAAAAGCTAACATTGGTATTAATTCCGAAGAACTGAGCGGGGCCTGGCACCAATATGCGAGAGAGATAGCCGTTCCCGAAAACGACCAGCTTAAAACGCTTGCGCAGACTGCGGAAAAGATAACCCATCAGGAGTCATTTTATCATCGGATGAATCTGGTTCCAGCGGTCAGTCCGGATGGCCAAAATGTTGTATTTATCGCCAACAAGAATCTCCGCGATGAGATTTACATGCTCAGTGAAAAAGAGAATGGTGAAGTGAAGCAAAAGAAACTTATCAAAGGCGGCAGCAGCAATCAATTTGAGGCGCTTCGTTATTTTGATACGGCGATCAATTGGTCGAGAGACGGACAGCGAATTGCCTTTATTTCCAAATCCGGGAAACATGATGCCATATATATCATGAATCCACACAATGAAGAGATTACCAGGAAAATCGTATTTGAGGAATTAAACGGCCTGCTGTCTCCCACTTTTTCACCTGACGGCAATAGAATCGCCTTTATCGGGATGGTGGGCGGGATATCGGATTTATACATTGTCGATTTGAAAACCGAGCAATTGATCCGTCGAACCGATGATCGTTACGCCGTTCTGCATCCACAATGGTCTCCGGACGGGAAATCAATTGCGTACGTCACCGATCGTGGAGCGGAAACAGAAAAAAGAAAATTGCTTTTTGACGACTATGATTTAGGCCTCTATCATGTGGATTCTAATGAGATTGAAATGATCACCAATCTGGATGGCAATGTAAGCAGCCCGCAATGGTCACCGGATGGTAGCGACATTGTCTTTGTATCCGATCATCAGGGGATCCCCAATATCTATCGCATACAGTTGACAGATGGTCGCATCACTCAGGTAACCTCACTGCGGAATGGGGTCTCCGGTATTACGGAAACGACGCCGGCGCTCAGCTGGTCTGCTGATGGCAGCGTATTGGTCTTCTCCGCCTTTCAAAAAAGAGGATGGCATCTGTTCAAAATCGACATGACCGAGACAGAATCGCAAATGGCCATTGGAGACAGAGCAGCCTCTCCTGTTGATGAGAGCCTGGCTCAGTCTTCGGAGCCGGAAATTGCCGAGGGGGTTGAAGTTATCGCGGAAAAACGAGCTGATAGTTTATGGTTGCCCTCAATTGAAGATGCGAATACCGTCTATGCCAATTATAAATTGGAAGAAGACGATTCCGTTAAGTCCCGCGATTATAGCAGCAAACTGCGATTGGATGCGGTTGGCGTGGGAGCCAACATCGGCGGATTCTTTGGTTCGGTAGGAGCCGCCCAATTTTTATTCAGCGATATGTTGGGCAATCAAAATCTGTTGATTTCGACCGGATTGAGATTCCGCGATTTTCTGCATTCTGATGTGGGGGTTACCTATTTTAATCAGGGAAATCGGTTTAATTATGGATTGCAAGCCTATCAACAAAGCAGTGCTTTTTCAGCCTTTGCGAGCTTTAATTCAATCGGATTTCTACGTAATACCTATCGGGGATTTAACGCAGTCGCAGCATATCCGTTCAGCAAGTTTGCCCGCGTCGAATTGTTTAGCGGCGTTACATGGGTGGAGCAGGATTTGCTGGTTGACTCATTCGACGGACGAGAATTTGATCGGGAAACGAATGATATTGGCACCTTTAATTATGTTCAGGCCGGGGCGGCCCTTGTTTTTGATAACACGGTTTACGGTCCTCTGGGGCCCAACAGTGGCAGCCGTAGCCGTTTCTCCGTAACCGCCACCGCCAATGATTTTCAGTTCACCAATTTCTTCGCAGATCATCGCCGCTATTTCAACATCAGTCCGCGAACGGTTCTGGCCTGGCGCCTATTGGGCGGTGCCAGCATTGGCAAAGACGAACAAATATTCCGGCTGGGCGGTGCGTATTCTTATCGCGGCGCTGATTTCGGTGAGTTGATAGGGCCGAACTTCTTTGTCAGTAATTTGGAATACCGGTTTCCCTTTTTGCCATTTTTACCGGCGAACTATGATTTTCTCAGCGCCGCAGCCTTCTGGGATGTCGGCGCAGCCTGGGGAATTGATGTGCCGGGATTTGTGTCGGAAGAATTCCAGCCTTTTACCTCCGATAACGGATTTCGTTTAAAAGACTTACAGAGCGCCTTTGGCATTGGCGCGCGCTTAAATATCGGCTATTTTCTCCTGCAATATGATTTAGCCTTTCCGACCGATTTACAAGGATTCAATAAGCCAGTCAACCTGTTTTCGATTGGCACTTATTTCTAATAATTTGGGTTGAGGGAAAAAGATGATGCATTAATGTAAATTCAAAATTCGAGATTCGCTGTTCGACATTCGATATTTATGAGGACAACTTGACTGAAAGACTAAGTCGAGGGTTCTGAAGTTAAATTTCTCCTCCTCCCCCTCCGGGTGCAGATGAGCCAGGATGGTTCGTCTGCACCTTTTTTATGATTCAGGTTATCGGTTCACAGGTTCCGAGTTCAGGTTTTTCCGAAGGGCTGTCTTTGGTAAGTCACATAAAACTCGCCATTACGGGGATAACCCGTCTCTAACCGCAGAGGGCGGCAAAGGAACGCAAAAATTAATATATTAAAACCAATATACTCCTGCCTTCAATAACTGAGCGTAACTTCCCTGATCTTTGCTTAAATAACCGTGCTAATTTGTTATTAAGACCGGCGCTTCTCACATAGTGACCACTGCGTGGAGCCCGGTGATTGATCGTGATTCTTCTTTGGTCGAGGTAACCGTTTCCCACGAAGTGGTGTCTGTGGCAAACGGTTTTTATGCCTTCGGTGGCACGAATTAATTCCTCAAATTTAATCAAGCAAGAGAGAAATACGTTTAAGTTTTCTTAACCCCCTATATCAAATTTTAAGCCGTAAAGAGTATATTACTTCTCTAAAAAAGTTTTTAACCAGGAACTCTGAACCTTGAACTTAAAAACCCGGGTAGTTACATTTTTATCGATATGTCTAAACTCAAATCAGTTATACCCCTTTAAAGACAAAAAGGTGTTGGTACATTAGCTTCGTGATGTTAAATTACCACGAATCGGTTGCCCACTGTATCTTTATCAAGCAACGATTAACATCTTCTGCCTCACGAGAAATCGTTTGGAAGAGTTATTTGGTTAAATTCAAAATTACAACTGTTATTCTTCACTAAATGAAGAATGGTAGAAAAAAATATAGAAAGCGTAAGGAATTATGAATGATAAGAAGCTAAAAAACAAGAATGGTTACCACACATTCGAAGAATTCGGGCTGAAAGAGAACATCCTGAAAGGTGTGAACAAGGCAGGATTTAGCGTACCCAGTCCAATCCAGAGAGAAGCGATTCCCATTATCCTCTCCGGAAATGATATGATCGGGCAGGCCCAAACCGGTACCGGTAAAACCGCCGCATTTGGATTGTCGGCGATGAATAACATACAGCACAATGGCGATATCGAGATTTTGGTAATTGCGCCCACCAGGGAGTTAGCGAACCAGATAAGCGACGAATTATATCGCCTGGGTAAATTTGCCAATATTCAAACAGTAGCAGTTTACGGCGGTCAATCTTATGATCGGCAGTTGGAGAGAATTCGCCGGGGAGCCCAGGTCATGGTAGCCACCCCCGGGCGTCTGCTGGATCTGCTCTCTTCAGGGCGGATAAAGAATTTCAATCCATCCACCGTCATCATTGATGAGGCCGATGAGATGCTGGACATGGGTTTTCTGGAAGACATCGAGGAAATTTTTAAATACCTTCCGCCAAAACGACAGACCTTGCTGTTCTCTGCAACCATCCCCGGCCCGATTAAGAGACTGGCTGACAAAATTCTCTCTAATCCGATTTTTGTTAGCGTCAGCAGCAATGAAATCATCAGTAAAGGGATTATTCAGCAATACTATGTAATTGAGGAACATGAGCGGGATGATGCCACGATCCGGTTGATTGACAGTTTGGAACCGCAAAAGGCGATTCTTTTTTGCCGAACCAAAAGTGAAGTGGATCGGCTGAGCACCATGTTGGAAGCGCGGGGATTTTTAGCCAAGAGTTTACACGGGGATATGTCTCAACGAAATCGCGAACAGGTTATTCGAAGCTTTCGCTCGGGAGTTCTGCATATTTTGGTTGCTACAGATGTTGCTGCCCGTGGACTTGATGTGCTTGACGTAACCCACGTTTTCAATTATCACATTCCCTTTGATCCCGACAGTTATGTGCATCGGATCGGGCGAACCGGCAGGGCTGGCAAAAAAGGCATGGCCGTCACCCTGGTGACGCCCCATGAATTGCGTGATATTCAGCGGATTCAAAGCAAAGTGGGACAAATTAAACCTGAGTTTATTCCGACCCTGCGAGACATGAATAAGGCCAACATTAACAAACTAATTGATTCACTTGGAACTCAACCGTTGGACGATCAGGCCAGCGAAGTATTGTTAGCACTGGAAAATGAAATGGAACCTGCAGAAATTGCCAATAAAGCGATTGCTCTATTGATAAGCCAGGAGACGGCCAGCGGACCGGAAAAGATCGGGCTAAATCCAAAACGTGTGGATAAATTGTTATCGCGGGGCCATCGCTTTGGTCCATCCGAACGTGGAAGCAGAAATCGTAGTCGCAGTAAAGCCAGGTCTCACCAACAAAAGCAATCCGGTAACGCTCAGAGTAGCAATCGGAGACACAAATCTAATCGCTTTCCAATACGCAAGCAAAAGAAAAACCAGTGATCTTTCAGCATGAGACAACTGAGTTTAGGAGAAGAAATTGCCAATAGTGTGACACATGGCATCGGAGCAGCGTTGAGTATGGTTGGTCTTGGTGTCCTTGTGTTCATAGCCAGCACCCAGGGAGATGGCTGGCGAATCGTCAGCTTCAGTATTTATGGTACTACACTGTTTTTCTTGTATTTAGTCTCCACTTTGTATCATAGTTTTACCAACATACGGGTTAAGCGATTGTTCAGGCTTTTAGATCACTCCTCCATTTTTTTGCTTATAGCGGGAACTTATACCCCGGTAACGCTGATTCCCATGCGCGGCCCCTGGGGATGGACAATTTTCGGGCTTATTTGGGCGCTGGCTATCGCCGGAATTGTGCTGAAGATTTTTATGCTCGGGAAATTTAAGATACTGTCTGTTGTTCTGTATGTTGCCATGGGATGGCTAATTGTCGTTGCCGTAAAGCCCATGTTGCAGATGGTGCCGAGGGGGCTGATTATTTGGCTCCTTATCGGCGGCCTATTTTATACATTAGGCCTGATATTTTATGCAACCAAGAAGGTGCCGTATTTTCATGCTGTATGGCATCTTTTTGTATTGGGAGGGAGCATATCGCACTTTGTAGGAATACTGTTTTATTTGAGCTGAGGTGGCAACGTGGTAGGTACACAAAAGTAACCGGATTAAATCTTAGTGGATTAGTAGTAAGCTACTCTATGATTAAATCATAATCGTTTGTATTTTTTTCGTTGAATAATGTACCTGAAATTAGTACATTTTGAAAAAAATATGAGGTTAACATGATCGAGTTATCTGTCAACAAATTTCGAGCCAATTTAAAATCATTCGTCGATAAAGCAATTAACAATCATGAACCATTGAGAATTAGAAGAAAGAGAGGGAGGGATTTTATTGTAGTGAGTGCGGAAGATTGGGAGAGAGAGCAAGAGACTCTGTATGTACTTCAGAATTCATCTTTAATGAAACAAATAACCGACTCTCTTAAAACGCATAACGCTGGCACCGGATATAAACCATCCAAAGATGAACTGAATGAGATCGATAGTATTTGAAGGGAATACATGGAATAAATATGAAGAATTGCGCGCGCGAGATAAAATTCTTCATAAGAATCTGTGTAGAATTCTCAAGGAAATGCAGCGTGGCGATCCCACCCAGGGATTAGGCAAACCGGAACCTTTAAAGCATAATTTAGCAGGCTTCTGGTCAAGAAGATTATCACAAAGAGATAGAATAATTTACAGATTCGACAAGAAAGCCATCTACATTTTTGCGATTGGTGGTCATTATGACAGAATATAGACATGAGTTTTATGCGGGGTTGCCACAAATCATAATTTCTTTGCAAATTTAGCCAACTCCACCTTCTGCCACTTCCTTACTGAATTGATCAGGTAGACGTCTTCAACCTTTTCGATCTCTTCCCGGTAAATTTTCCTCTCCTTAATTTCATTCCTCTCTAATAAATAAGCTCTGTACACGCCGTTCAATAATCCGCAAGAGATGGGTGGAGTAGCGAATTGTCCGTCGATAAATACGACCACATTCGCTATGCAGGATTCGGTGATCTCCCCCTTTTCGTTCCATAGTATCACGTCATCGTAATCGGGAAATTCCCTCAGGGCCGAATCATACACCTGGCGATGAGTGGTTTTATGATACAGAAACGGATTGGAAGAATCAACAGCATTTTTGGCAAGACGAACTTTGAGCGGCAATGTGTTACTGTCTTGTGATAAGCTTTCGAACTCTGTTTTAACAGTCCCGTCTCTCGAAACGAATAGACGAACTTTGTAATGCTGATTTTCGAAAGACTCTTTGATGATTTTCAATGCATCCTTTACTTGTTGTATATCGAGGCGAAAATCAAAATATTGTGCCGAGTTAGTTAGTCGATTTAGATGTCGATCGAGCAGGAAATATCCGTTATCTGGTGTCCATAATATGGTTTCCAATAGGGAAAAATTTGAGGGAATACCGGGACTGGAGAGAATCCGCGATTTGAGTACGCACTCCTCATATTCGTTGCTGTCAACAGAATCCCACACAATGCCGCCTCCGGTTCCGTATTCGATACATTTTTCTTTTTTGTCAATCAGGGCAGTGCGAATGGCGACATTAAACTGAGCTTCATTATTCGGCGCCATATACCCAATGCTACCGGTGTATATCTTGCGAGGGGTGTTTTCCAATTCCGCAATGATTTCCATTGTCCTGACTTTGGGCGCTCCGGTAATCGAAGCACAGGGAAAAAGCGCAGCAAAGACTTCGCTAACCGACGCCTCGGTATTTCCGGTTACGGTGGTTGTCATTTGCCATACAGTCGGATATTTTTCCAGGCGAAAGGCGTTGGTAACCTTCACGCTGCCGGTCTTCGCGATGCGGCCGATGTCATTACGGATCATATCCACAATCATGGCGTTCTCGGCTTTGTCCTTTTCCGACTGAGAGAGCCATTCTCGATATTCCTGATCTTCTTCATAAGTTCTCCCTCTCGGAACCGTTCCTTTCATGGGGCGGGCTGTAATTCTGCCCCGTTGAAGTTTGAAGAATAGTTCCGGAGAGGCAGAGCAAATAGTGTAATCATCGATGTCAAGAAAAGCGCCGTGGGGAGCGTTTCTTGACATCCGTAAGAATAATGGCCATCCCTCTCCGGGATACTCGGCATATTGCCTGATGGTAAAATTTACCTGGTAAGTATCGCCCTCCCGAATGTAATCCTTTATCCGAGATATTTTTTGATTATAGGTTGTCCTGTTGATTGATGATGACCACTCACTAATTTGTGGTGGCTCAGGATAAACATCGGGTAATTTAATCACTTCGGGTTCCTTGTAAATCCCGAACCACAGCAGGGGGAAGGGGCCCGAGGGATTGGTTTTGGATGCGTGGTCAAAGGCAGGAGCAGCTTCGTAACTGATGAACCCCGCGGCATAATATCCCTCTTCCGCGACGATTTTTTCAATTCTCTGCAACCCGGGCATAACGTCATCAACCGAGTTTGCATGAATGATCTCCGTTGGCTCCGCAAATTGCAGCCATTTGTCTCCGGTGGCATCATGTAATAGAATGGTGTTTTTCATCATGGTGAACAATTAAAAAAGCCGCATCACCCTGAATGAAAGGGTTGCGGCTCTGATAATGAATTTTATGGAATAAAGATTTTTAAAATCTACTGAGTGCTGCCTGAAGATTCGCCTCCGGTCATGCCCATCTTTTTTTTCAAGGCTGCCAATGAATCAGAGGCAGAAGTTGATGAGCCGGCCAGTGCCTTATCAATTTGTTCATCGGTGCTGGTCGCTTCATCGGACATTTCTCCGTACGCTTCGGCAAGGGATTCCTCTTCGGTAACTTTGTCTCTCATTTTTTCCAACATGGCAACGGTGCTGTTAGAATCCACCTGGGACATTTGTTTGTTAATTTTTTTCATGGAATTTGCAGTGCGAGAGCGGGCTTTCAAAGTGACCAGTTCATTTTCATATTTGGCAATAGTTTGTTTGAGCTTATCCACTTTCACCTGAAGTTGATCGGCCATTTTTTGCTGCTGCTCGTGATTGGCCAGAAATTCCTTGGCTTTTCTCTCTGCTTCTTCTTTTTTATTCAGCGCTTCTGTGGCCAGTCGATCTGCTTCAGCCGCATCCAGTTCTCCTTTTTGTGCCCTTTGCAACAACAGCATCGCCTTACGTTCGTAGTCAGCAGCCATTTTCTTTTGGTCCTCGCCATCTTTTCGCATGCGGATGGCAATCGATTTGACCTCGGCCAAACTTTTCATCGAATCCTGTAAATCCCTTTTTAGATCGCGAATTCCCTGTTCGGTCATTTTAATCGGATCTTCCAATCGATCCACTACCGAATGGGATTCCGATTGCACCACTTTAAAAATTCGATTAAATAATCCCATATTCTTCTCCTTTTCTGTATGTTGACTAAAAAATATTTTTCTAATGACTCACTTTTTTACATAGCTTAACAGTTCCCCGCCGTACTCCGCCAGGGCAAGTGACAGCGCCTGGATGGAGCCTTCCAATTCATTCAGATCGAGATTGTCGAGCTGGAGCGTATCGCGGAAGAAGACATATTTGCCATCCTCATCCATCACAAATGCGCCGTGAACCAGGGAGCGGTTCATTTGCAGTAACCGCTTGAAGAAATCACCCGGTTCCCTGGGGACTTCCATAATCAGTTGTTCCAGCACCACGATGGGTTCTTCACAATCGATGACTAAATTTTGAATGCCGTTTTCCGGATCTTCTACAATCACTAACTCCTCGGCTTCATCCTCTTTGGTAATGGTTAAATCTAAATCCAACAAATAACTTTTGACCATTTCAAATTTTTCTGACATTTTTATCCTCCGGTTTGTTTTTGTTGTATCGAAAATTCAAATTTTCTACAGAAGTTGGCAGTTGGCAAGGTGAAGTTGGCAGTTTAAATTGTTGATTTCAAAAATCTTCATTGCTAAAGCAAATGCCCTTTATATATGCCAAAACCCTTAAAATTCCCTGCCATGAGTTTGCCCACTGCCTTTTGCCAACTGCCAACTATAATTTAAAAAAAATCAAAGCCAAATGCTTAAGAAGATGTTCCAGGCGACCAATTTTAACGATACTTCTAAAATTCTCCGTGATTACGATAAGTCGTATTATTTATTCGCAAATTTATCCTTGCTTTGGAGACGTCCTTCCAGCACCTCATAAGCGTGATTCAATTCCTGAACCAGTTGATTAGCGATCTGCTGTTTCTCCGGATCATTCGAATGCAAATCAGGATGATATTTGCGCAACAAACCCTTCCACGCCTGTCGCACGGTGGGTAAATCAGATCCGTAGGGAACTTCCAGATTCGCATAATATTTGGCCAATTCCGGATCATAGTCCGTCCGGGAGTTGCGGGAAAAATTTGAGGCCTGGGTAGAATCATTAGCTTGTTGGTCCCATCTCCTCTCTCGCCGCCGGTATTCTTCATCGTAACTGCCAGTAGAGGAAGGGTTGATTTCCGGGCGCAGGTTCAAATATGATCTAAAAATGCTGAACACCCTTGATACTAAAGACATATCTTTTCCTAAATTTTTTTCGTTGGAACATGCCACAGGCACCACTGTTTGGCAGTCCCCCCTCGGGGCCGTTCCTTTTTAGTTGCGTGATAATTCTCTCAGAAGTCAGAAATCAACAGCTGAATATAACCAGAAATTAACCCGAATAAAAAATTATATGGGTAAACATTCTACAATTTTTTGCCAGGCGCGTCTTGAGAAATGACAATCAAAAAATCCCCTTTTTCCACCGGATAATCATTGCCCGGATTGGCAATGACTTTCGCTCCGTCATCTTTTTGGATTGCCAGTACAATATTGTTTTTTTGCCGTTTCATCTCCGTAAATACTTCGATAAAGCTTTTGCCTTGCAGTGGAGTCGGCACCGGCACTTTATACAAATCATTGCCATAACGTGAACTCAACAATTCGGAAAGCACCTTGGAAATGCCGTGATTGAGTGAGGCTCTGGAAATCAGGCGGCTGCTAAATTCGCTACCGACAATGATTTCATCCGCATGAGCACGCTCGCAATGGGGGACGTTGGCCTCATCCACTAATTCCACAATGGTATAGACATTGGGATTGATACTCTCAACGGTTAATGTGGCCAATACCACCTGCGCGTCGCGGGCATTAGTCTCCAGCTGGTCGTCGCCCAGGATAACCACCGTTCTTGCCTGTTGGAGGTTGGCTCGCTTTAAATTTTCCTCCGTCACAGTGCCCTGGATAAAAAACACATTTTCATCATCGAGGGGTTTGGATTCGGTCTTGGCAATTAAAACAATCGCAGCGGTTTCCATGCGTTTATCGGAACGAAATTCTGCGATAATGTCCTGGCTGCGGTAGTTCCATTCACAGAGAATTATATGATTTTGCAGATCAAATTTACTCATTCCTCGATTTTCCTTTAATTTTCTTTCCACAAAAATACTGGCAATGGTGGCAGTCAGCATTCCCAATATACCAATACCGATGACCATTACAAAAGAACCTATGACCTTTCCTCCCAAGGTATCCGGAGTGATATCCCCGTAACCAACAGTGGTCATGGTTACAATGCTCCACCACAAAGCGTCAGTCCAATTATTGACTTTGGGTTCAAAATAAAATAGACCGACGCTACTTATAACCAATAACACTACGACGACCAGAAGTAACCGGTGTAAGTTTTCCCGTTTTAGCAATCGTAAAAGACGAAGTAATTTCTTCTTCAGTTTCATCAATAGAAATCCCAGTGTCCGTCTTTATAGTAGTGGTAAACTGCTAAGCCAAGTTCATGATTTATTTTGATTTCGGGTAATTTGTCAAACTGTCCTTTTCCGAAATTGAGCATGCCAACCATGGCATCCTGGTTCAAAAATCGGGTATCGATCTCATTAAATTCCATTGACGATAATTGGTTCTTTAACTTTTCGGATGCAATTCCGGGTAAATTGACCCCGAGCACCCATCCCCATTCTCCCATGGTAGGGATGTGGTTATGATAAGCAATCGCCGAATAGTCTGCGGCTCTCATTGTTTTCAAAATTGACAAAAACGCATCATTGGAAAAAAACGGACTGGTCGCCTGCGTCACCAGGCAGCCGCCTTTTGAAAGATGTCGAGAAACCAATTGATAAAATTCGCGGGTATACAATCGTGCCAGTTCTACCGTTTTGGGATCCGGCAGGTCGACGATAACCACATCATACATTCTGGTTTCTTCTTGCAAATAGGTGTAGGCATCCTGGTTCACAATCCGAACCCGCGAATCATTTAACGCCCCTTTATTTAAACGAAGGAACAGGGGATGATTTTGTCCCAATCGGGTAACAGCCGGATCCAGGTCAACTACTACCACCTCTTCAACCTCGGGATATTTTAAAATTTCCCGAACGGCCAAACCATCTCCGCCTCCCAGGACTAAAATTTTTTTATGAGCAATGCTGAGATTCATCGCCGGGTGAACCAGCGGTTCATGATAGCGCTCTTCATCATAGCTGCTAAATTGTTCGTTGCCATTCAAATAAAGCCAAAAATCATCCTTCCATTGGGTAAGCACAATTCGCTGGTATGGGGTTTGTTCCTGATAGATTACCCGATCCATATATTTTTGTTGCTCGCCATAAAGAACTATTGGCTTGGCACTTAGGGTAAGTGTACCCAAGAATAGGGGTAACAAAATAACTGCTGCCGTCAGGGATTTTCCATATTGTAGCACTTGCCGATGTCTCAACAATAAGGAAGCAGCCACCAGAAAGTTAATGGTTCCCAATACAATTGGTGTATAGGTCAAACCTAAATGGGGGAGAGCCAGGAAGGCGAAGATTAGTCCGCCTAATAAAGCTCCGTAGTAATCTTTTTCCATCACCGAACTGATATTGATGCGCAGGTCTTCGAAAAAATCATTGAGACGGGTGGCTAACGGTATTTCCAGACCGATAAGCAATCCAATGCTAAACGACATCAGGTAGATAAATGGGCCAATCCACTGGATGTAAGCGGATAGAAAATAGGTGGCAGTGGCGCTGATAGCGCACAGAATAGACAGAATTAATTCCACTATCACAAAAGCATCCAGTAGCGCATTTTGGATGAATTTGCTTAATCGACTTCCCACCCCCATGGCAAAGAGCATCACCGATACGGTAAGGGTCCATTGAAGAACCGCATTACCGAGGAGATAACTTGCCAGGGTGGCCATCACATATTCTGCCACGATGCCTGCCAAACCCGTTGCAAAAATACAGGCTTTGAGTAAATAGTTACTGCTAATGCCCTCCCGGTCCGGTTGTTGACCTTCCCGAAGAGGCTGACCGGTAAATTTTTGAGCAAAAGAGTTTTTCAATTAAACCACCCAACCTAAAAGAAAAGATGCCCCAATATATGAGAAAGCTTCAAGTGTTCCGGCACCGATGTTGGGCTTTTCCTGATTGACCAGCTCGTCCGTGAGTTTTTCGCCGGGAAGCAGTAATTTATCAGTCACGAATCGAAGTATTGGCAGCAAAATTAATCCAAACAAAACAAAACTGAAGAAGACGGATAGATTGTCGTACCAGGATATAAAATCGCCCATGGAGCCAATGCGGATAATGTTGCCGATTCCGATGATCATCCCGGCAAATGCCACGCCAACCGCCACATTGTCTCGCTCAATTTCCTCATGTATGTTGAACGACAACATTTTGGCATATACGATGCTGGCCAGTATGAGCACCAATTGTCCCAGGATCCAAAAAGCAGCAGCGGTAATTAAATCACCATGTCCGGACATGGCTCCGTAAATGATTAATCCCACCGCAATATGGTTGGCCGCCTCTATAATTCCGGTTCCGGCATTTTGATCTTCAATAATCTCTTTTACGTTTTTAAAGTTGTAAAGAACCACTTTATCATTAATAAAGATGGATAGATTGAGCAGAAGGATCGAAATAATTCCGTAAAAGAAAATATCGATCAAATCCGAAACCAGCCCCTGTGATTCTCCTGATAATACGCCGCCCATCGCAATGACCAATCCGAAATAATAGCCAAACACCGCCAGTGCCAGGGCAAAGTTGTCCTTTTTTACCAATTCCTCGCGCAACTTAAAGTGACGGTTGCTTTTATCATAAATCAGCTTGCCGATAAAGAAAAGAATAAACACCGATACTAAATAGATAATCCCCATAATAATTTGATCGAGTGACATGTCTCCTCCGTTGTCTTGATCGTATATGACTTTGGCATTTTTTTGTTTTCAAAATCTAATCGGAAAATTAAAGCCTGCTTGCTGAAAACCTTAGAATCGTCATTCTGAGGGAGTGGAGCGACCGAAGAATCTCAATAGGGAGCGTCTCGCTGAGATTCTTCGCCTCCGGCTCAGAATGACAAACCATAACGGCTTTTGAATTTTATCAAGTCTCATCCTCAAGCAGCAATTTTGTTAGTGAGGAATACAGTGGAATAATTTCTAATATTTGTTGTCACGGTTTCATGATTATCTGTCCTCAGCCGTCGCTCTTCAAGATCACTTCCCCCAACCACCGCTGCGGCTGCGGACGCCGCTCATTCGGCTTCGTCGGGCTCGCTTTTTAATCCGATCCATAAAGGATTGTTTCTTCAGTCTTTCTCTGGTACGGCGACGTTCGAAAAATGATTGATGGGTTTTCTTGGTAAAAGCTCCGTTAGTGCCATATCGTTGGTTTCGTCCGTAGTAGGGTCTGCCGGTTTGGCGATAGTCTCGATATGTGTCCCAATCATTCATATAAACCGGTCGGCTAAACAGGCTGAACATGCTGGAGATGAAGGCATATTTCCCATAGAATTCCCAAAATGAATTGCCATGAGAATCCTGTCTCCACTGGCCGTAACGCGGATTCCCAACATATTGATAACCAGGGGGATATTTGGCCTCGGTTACTTCACCATCCGGTGTTTTGGAAGCGATTGCCATTCCCAGGTAATCCTGATATTTCTGATATTCCTTTTCCTTGACTTCCAGCCAATCGGTGATGTTATCCAGAAACACCAGGCTATCACTATTATCCACTTTTTCCGCATATACGATTTTGTAGCGATGAAAGTAATCCTTGAAGATATTGCCCTCTTGTTTCATATCTTCCAGAATGATGGAGTACTGCGGATATCGGTTCAGGTCCTCTTTCAAATTCTCTACGGGTGAAGAGGGTCCGCAGGCGGCAAGAAGAATTACCGCAAAAACCATTAATCCCAATGTAATTTTCTTCACGGCCGACCTTCCATTTTTTTGGTTTGCTGATCACATTAATTAACTAAATACGACGAGTCTATTCCTCACTTGGCAAAATGTTAGAAAATTGATATTCTTCTACATAAAAACCTTCGGAGGCTTCAAATTCCGATTCTGCCCATTGTTCAATGGAAACCACATTTTCGTCGTTTTCATCGATAAAATCCCAGCCAATAAAACCGATGCCCTCGCCTTCGCCATTCGGATGCATATAGGCGGAACCGGATTCTTCCAAGTAGAACGTTTTGCCTTTCACAACAATTTGGTTGGGCGGATCTTCGGTTTCCATGATATGCTGGCGTATGTCACCTTCAATCGCGCCGATGGGAAGTTTCTTGGACAGGGTCCATACCACTTCATCATCTTCATCACGGCCCAGATAGACTTTTTCGTTACCGGAGGTTAATTCCCATTCATCACCATAATAACCTTCACCGTAATCATAGCGATTGTAGGCGGTTACTTTCCAGGTTTTCATATCATAATCAAGGTAATACCCGACCTTTAATTTGGATAATTCCAAATCTTTGAGGGGATCGAACTGATCTTCCTCTTTGTTCCCTTTAAAAAAGTCCAATATTCCCATCTAATCTTCTCCAGCGACTTTAGATCAAGTATAAATTTTAGTTTAAAAGTTGCCTGCCAATATAGGTTACGCATTTAAAATAATCAAGATTTCATCGGGAATATTTTCTGCATGATTTTGCTAATGGATCGTGATGGAGGAGCTTTACTAAGCCTTCTAATGGAACGAGAGGAAAACAACCTTATTTTATTGTCTTCAACCTTGGTAGATAAAGGATCAATATATCAACTTACCTTATTACCTTATTTTGAAAAAGCAGATGCTGACCTTCACCGCGAGAAATTAAATCCGGCAAGTTTTTTTTATAGCCAATAAGGTAATAAGGTTTAAGTGCTTGGTTAATTTTCACATTGTACTAAGGTTTTGCCAATCGTAGATTCCCATGGAAAGGCATCCCTTTGGGAAAAAACAAAAATAAGGTTGTTAAATTTCCACTATTCCTGGTTTTGGCACTTACGAAGCCACACGGTGCGCCATGGGCGTCCCCGTGGCATGGTTCCTTTCCGTAGGAATGCCCTTGGCAACGGAAAACCTGCTCCCCTTTACAAAGTGACCGATTTTACCATAGGGCTCTTCGGAACCGAAGATTCCTATGGAAAGGAATCCCTCTGGAGCTTTGGAGGCGGTGGGAAAATGACCCACCAGAGTCCCTATTCCACAAAATCCGAAACTTCCGACAATGTTTTTTTGGAGATCTCCGGCACCTTGGCATCCTTAGCAGGATAACCGGTTACCAGAATCAGATAAGGGCGTTCGTTTGAGGGCCGATTCAATATGTCGTTGAGAAATCCCATCGGGCTGGGGGTATGGGTTAAGGTTGCCAGACCACAGTGATGGAGTGCCGTGATCAATATGCCGGTCGCAATTCCCACCGACTCCTGCACGTAATAATTTTTGGCTTTTTTACCGTTTGATAACAGCGCATAACTTTGTGAAAAAATGACGATTAGATAAGGCGCACTCTCTAAAAATGGTTTTTGGGCATCCGTTCCCAATGGGGCCAGCGCCTCCAACCATTCTTGTGGCGCCCGATTATTATAAAATTCTTCCTCTTCCTTTTCCGCTTCTTCACGAATTGTCATTTTAATTTCGGGATTACTAACCACCACAAAATGCCAGGGTTGTCGATTGGCGCCACTCGGCGCGGTGGCAGCAGATTTCAGACAATTTTCAATGACTTCCCGGGGAACGGGACGATCGGAAAAATCTCGCACCGTGCGCCGGCTGCGCATATTTGTGTAAAATTCCGCTGATCGTTCTTTCATTTCCTCGGTTGAATATTCTCCATACCCGGGGAGAGGGATAAATTTGGGTTTATTCATATCTCATTCCTTTTTAATGCAATGCCACTCAGTCAGAGATTTTGATTCAAATTAAATTGAGTAAAAGTTGAAGACAAACTTATTATGAAGTGGTTGGCAAAGAAGAAAGCTTCAGTCTGTGTGAAATGCGTATTCTTATTAACTGGATGTATCTTTGGGGACTGTTATGGTAAAATTTCCCGGTTCCCGTTTGTAGGGAATGTTGAGATATCCTTCATCAAATTTCAGGTAAGGGGCAGCCAGGCTTTCGATGAGCTCGGTTGGCAGACTATCTTGAACCACCCAAAGATACGGAATTACCTTATAATTCCCTTCTCCCAAAAAATTTGCCGGTAGCTCAAAACTGGAATGAAAATGGTGGGTCCTACCGATTGTTCCCCCTATAACCTGAGTTGTAAGATTGGCGGAATTGGAAAGGGTTTTCAGCCTTTGTCGATTGGAATCCTGTTTTGAAATGAAAATTGAAGAGCTGATGAAGCGTTCGCCTGCTCCGGTAGCGGATATGCCTACAAATTCATCTCCGGTATGTAAGGTGACAAAAACATCTAACCGATTGTCTTTATTGGTAGAGAAATTGGTTGGTTCAACCCGTGTATGAATAGCGACCAATTGTTCTAAAATTATCGGATTTTGCAGCTTCCCAAACTCATCCAAATCTCCTTGTGAGAAAAGAAACTTGCCGTCATGCAAAAACACATTGGCGTTCGCTATTTTAAAATTTCCCATGTAAACATAAAGATGAAATGCGCCAGTCAAACCGCCATCCGGTTGATTCTCCGGGGCAGGCAGGGTAAAGCTAAATTTCCCGTCCGCATTGGTGAAGGTACCCTGGTTGAGTTTCTCTAACCAAATGTAGACTCCGCTGGGACTGCTCTCCTCCTGATCGGGTACCGTGTTAAATTTTACTTCTCCGGTAATTGTTTTCCTGGAGGCAATTGATTTATCATCAGAGATAGGATTATTGGTGCAATGTTGTCCTATAATTGCTAAAAAAATCGCACATAAGATTGATAGGTAACTAAAATAGTGTTTCATAGTTAAAATTTTCGATCAAAACCGTTTCATTGTTTTTTATAAATTAAAACAGTTTCCTCAATTAGAAAACAATAAAAAAGCGGGTGAAACATTTTCAAAGAAAAAGAATCCATCATATTCGGAAGCTAATCGAGCATCGTAAAAGGTGTTAAAATTTCTTAAAGATAAGGAAAAAAGCCAATTGGTTCTTACCGAAACGCCGGACTGGATATCCGCCAGATATAAAAATGTTAGTGGTTTATTGGCTGTGTGAACATAGTTCTCATAACTTTCAAATGTAACTTCCGGTGCTTCCACAACGGTTATCCGGTTACTTGTATCGGCTTCCATTTGATAAAAGGAACCTTGATAGAAGGAGCATCCAAGCAGTTTAACCGCTCGATCACCACGCAATATTTTTAAATGGGTTCCCATGGTTTTGATTTGTTTCGGTGAAACCGCAACCGAAATATTATCCGAAAGCACCACGGTTTTTTTGGGATTTTCCGGGTAATTCAAGATCCAAAGAACATTTTCTGCCAGAAAGTCTTGCCGTTTACGAAAACCACTTCCGTGCAACCCTCTGGAAAATACATCTTCAGCTTGAACCACCAGCCGGGCATTCTGCAATGCCAAATCGTATGCCCCCTCCGAAGTCTGGGCAATTAAAGTATCCTGCCAGCTACTTAAGGTGTCATACAGGGTCTGCAGATTTTGACTGCATTGCGCTTTTACGGTAGAATCTTCATCCTGGTATTCAGTAAGTCTGCTTAGATACGACCGAAAGCAGTCAACCAATGAATCCGACCACACGGCCTGGTCGGGGTTTATCCCCTGCAAATAATTTATGACATGTTCCATGGGCATTTGCGGAGAGGTCATGTCGATACCATACAATTTGACTTTCGATCCACTGCTTCTGCTTTGATTAAAGTCTTTTAGCCACTCGATCATATCCAGCATTTCCTGGGTATTTAACCACCAGGTGTTAAGGTTGGCGACCAGTGTTGGCAAGTTACCGGTTCCGGTTTGAATATAATCATTTAACAGCGAACACTCTCCCCAGGGAGCATCGAGAGCCACTGCCTTGAAATTTTTCTTAGCTAATAAAAATTCCAGGAAACGATGTTTCATAAGTGCAAATTCATGAATCCCCCAGGCGGCCTGCCCAAGCGCCACAATATCGACTCGATCAAATTTGCTACTTATAGAAGAGAAATCATCAAATCCGGTGTTCGGTTCATAGGTATTTAATGATACTGCATTTTGTTTCAGCCAATCGGTAATCAGTGAATCAACTTTTTGTTCCTTTGGTGGCACCTGGGGGAGGGTGGGTGTGGATTTCTCCGGTATGCAGCTTTGGCTAAAAAAAGTCAATATTACAAAAATGAAAATGGATAAAAGTACTTTTTGCATTGATTTGGCCTTTAAATTGGCTAAATGTAATATTTAATATTGCGCTGCAAAGGTGACATAGAACCGGCGATCTCTTAAAGCAAGTCCTTCCAATTCAAAATCATCATCTAAAATGTTTCGGACGCTTGCATTGAGTATGAACTCAAGTTTCCCAATCTCAATGGCTTTCCCAAAATGTAAATCTATATTGGAATAGGAGGGGAGCGTGACTTCGGAAAACTCGTTTTGTGCATTTCGAATCCATCCTGCCTGCTCACCTTCATTAAAAAAGAGGAATTGAAAAGAGTAGCCGGCGTGATCAAGAGAAACTTTGAGAGTTTGTTTTTGATCGTATTTAAATGGAAATGCGGCTTTCTCGGAAATGTTATAATAAGATATTCCACCCTCCATGGTTACCTTTTTGCGAAATAAGAAAAAAGTTGATTTGCCTTCGAAACCGGAAATTTCCGCATCCTGAACATTGTCATAGAATGCCACCGGAATTCCCGGCGTAAACGAGATCCGAAATTTATTTCTGTAGGTATTCTTGAAATAATTTCCGGAGCATTGAAAGCCGTAAATTGCCGGATGAGTCCGGGTATCCCAGGTCAACGCGGAGCCTATTTCCAATGAGCGGCTTTCTTCCGGCGCCAGATTAGTTTGAGTCTCCGGCGATGTTATTAACCCCGGATTACTAATTTGCTGGAAGAGGGTTGGGAACTTAACATTTGCTCCGAAATTCATAAATGAATTAAACGCAAACTCATTACTGCCGCCGGATAGATGCGCTGAAAACTTTAGCGTGCTTTCTTCCCATTGGTTTTGCTCAAAAACTCCGATGGAATCCTGGACCTCACCGGTAGCCTGGCGCAATACTGCATCACTTTGTTCATTCTCCACCTTATCGTAACGGAAGCTCAGATCGAAATCGGCGGTCTTAAGGTAGCTCGCCCCGGTGGGCGCATGCAGTTTGGATATGGCCACGAATCCATGCTTTAGCTGTTGAAAATCAGCCGATTCCAGGCCAATTTGAACCTCGTCCATTCCTCCGCGATCATTTATATATCCTAACCGGGTAGCCTCAAGTTGGTAACTTAGCAGTAAGTCGAACAGATCATAGCGCAAACTTTTTTCCAGATCGAAATTAAAAGCGCGGTTGTCAAAATCGCGATTTTGGAGAGCATACCCAACTTCATCCGATCCAATAATTATATGTTGGGATTCATCGAGCCACTGGTAAGTGCCGGTCAAATTCAAATTGGACAGTCTCCAAATATTTCCTTTATAACGAGCGGAGATCAATTGATTGAAATTTAGCAACGATTCATTATCTCGCTGATTGTTATAGTCTAACTTGGAGCGTACATACATTATTGAGAGTGACCGTTCAGGATTTCTGTTGTGGCTTTCTTTGGAAAGGTCATATAATAAATTAAAGGTATGATGTTCGGTATCATTCTCCAGTAGATTTTGTCCCTCTTCCGCACCGGAGAACTTTCTTTCTGCTCCTCCTTGTTTAAAGCTATAAGAGCCGTGGAGCCGATCTTTATTTAGATAAAAGTGTATTCCCCAATTTCCGGATGCATAGGTACCGAATCGCTGTTGAAACCGAATATTGTAATCCTGTTGAAATTTGGAAACAATATTGATTACCCCGGAAAATGCTTCCGAACCATAGAGAGCGGTATTACTGCCCTTGATGACCTCAAAACGTTGTATATCCTCAACATTGACCAGGGAAAGATCAAAAATATTATCATAAGCGCTATTCATTTTTACGCCGTTATATAAAACCACCACTTCGTCCGGATTGCCGCCGCGGATGGCCGCGGTTTTCTTGCCACTCAGTTCTTCTTCAACCTGTACACTCTGTTCCGTCCTTAGCAAATCGCCGGCGTCTAAATATCCCCGCAATTCGAATTCATCCGCCTCCAAAACGGAAATAGCCTGGGGGAGATCTTTTTGTTCGATTTCCAGGGGAGTTTTGTCGGCTTCAACTTCAATCGCCGAGAGCGGTATAACACGTTCCTGAAGATAAATATTTTTTTTTGAGACAACATCTTGCAAAGGTAATTTCAAGGTGTCGTAAGCAATATGTTCGAAGACAATCATCGATTGTGGATCGCGTCTTTGGAGCGGTAACGTAAATCGGCCAGAAACATCACTCATGACACCAATATTTGTTCCCTCGATGTAAATATTGACGCCCGGAATTTCCCGATGAGTGTTCATGTCCCGGACTTTACCCTGAAAAGATTTTTGTTGGGCAAATGTTATTGATGAGAAAACTATGCTACCGATGAATATTAAAAAGAGTTTGCGATAAAACATGTAGATGGACCTGAATATTTATGAAATTCAAAGCGGTTCGGAACCTTTCATTATCCACATGGTGGAAAAGCGCCGGTTTCATCCTGCGGTTGTTCCGGGCCTATTCTTAATTTTTCTATATTCCTTTCTTTAAAGGGCACTTTCTCAAAATTAAAATCAAATTTTTCGAAAGTCACTCCTAATGTTTCGAACATTTCAGGCTTGAGTCCATCTTGTCTAATCCACAAATACGGATATAGGTCATAAATGCCGGTTGGAAGGTAACATCGGGGAAGGTGATAGGATACTGAAAATGTCTGGTAGGTAGAACCGATCACTTTCGCCATTTGTCCACTGGCAGCGATCGCGGCCCGAACAAAATCTTCCTCAGGATCGTCGATTCTTCTTAAAATAAACATACCAACAAATATGTTATTTGAATTGGAACTGCCGAATGAGAGCACCTCTACCCCCTGAGGTATGCCCGGAGCCCGAAGTCTGGTTCTGATTGTAAGTTCTCGTGAATCATTTCTGGGAATGGGATAAATGCCATTTCCTTCCTCAATCGATACTCTAATATCCAGGATTTTGCGCAGTGTAATCTCCTTTTTCAAATGTCCTTTATCATTAATATCTCCTTGTGAAAATACCACCTCTCCGTCTCGCACTGCAACCTGAGCAGTTGCTAACCGGTAGTTGGCTACATAAACATAGAGTTTAAATGTTCCGCTTAATCCGCCGCCCGGTTGGCTTTCGGGGGATGGAAGACGAAGTGAAAAATCCCCTTTATGATCGGTAAAGGTACCGATCTTGAATTGTTCCAGCCAGACATAGACGTCTTCAGGACTAACATTATTTTCGATTGCGACAGAGCCTTGAATTGTTTGATGATCGTTGGAAATTTCTGAGCTATTTGAAAAAGGATTGTCGGTGCAGGTTGCTATGATTAAAAATAATAGTAATAGAAAAGGATATTTGAGTGGCCTGGTTAAAGTTTTCATGATACTTCTTTCAGAAAAACATCGTAAATGTTAAATTATTGTAGAAACTTGCAAAAGAGGAAGACGAAATTTAGTATTGAATGCCCAGAGTTAGATAATATCGGCGGTCACGCAGTGTAAACCCTTCCAGTTCATAGTCATCATCTAAGATATTTCTTGCACTGAAATTTAAAATTAATTTCAGTCTGCTGAGGTCAAAGGATTTGCTAAAGTGGAGGTCAATATTGGAAAATTCAGGAATTCTCTGTTCGGAATATCCCCCGTCTATATTTCGAATTTGTGCAATTTGTTCTCCCTCTTTAAATGCATAAAATTGTAATGCATATCCGGCATGATCCATTAGAAGATTGAATGTATACTTTCGATTGTGCTTAAACGGAAAGGTAGCCTGATCGGAAAAATAGTAGTGTGAGGCGCCGAATTCGGCGGTTATTTTTTTGCGGAATAAAAACAGGCTCTCTTTGGTCTCGAAACCGGAAATATCGGCTTCCTTTACGTTATCATATACGGCAATGGGTGTTCCGGGTAAGAAGAAGGAGCGCACCTTGTTTTCATAAGAATTTCTGAAAAAATTGCCCGAAATTTGCCATCCGTAAATCCCCAATTTTTGATCGAGTTCTTGAGTCAAATTAAAGCCAATTTCCAGGCTTCGATTTTTTTCCGGTCTTAAATTGGGTTTTGGTAGTTCAGTAGAAAGTACCTCTTGTTTGCTAATTTGTTGCTGCAAAGTGGGAAACTTGACATTCGTACCAATATTCAAAAAAGAGTTGAACGAAAAAACCCCATTATTTCCTGATAGATGCGTAGAAAATTTTACAGTGGCTTCTTCCCATTGATTACTCAGGTGTGAATCTTCAGCATCGCGGATAATATAATTGCTGCCGTTCTGTGATTTCGGGTTGATCTCTTCATCCTCAACCATATCATAGCGAAAGCTGAGATCAAAATCTATGCCGCGTAGAAAATCTGATGCCGAAGGCGGTTTTATTTTGGCAATGGAAATAAATCCATGACTCTTTCGGTGAATCGTTGCCGATTCAGACCCCGGAAAGTTTTCGTTAAAAGAAATACGTTTGTCATGGAAGTTCAGCTTGGTATTTTCGTACTGATAGCCGAGCAATAGTTCAAAACGTTTTAAATAGATTGATTTATCCGCATTTAAATGTATGGATCGGCTATCGAAGTTTCTATCCAGAAAACCAAAATCGGTTGGGATATTATGATATTGCAAAAACTGGCTTTCATCCAACCATTGATAACCACCGGACACGGTCAAATGCTTAATTCCGGCCAGGTTACCGTTAAAACGGCCGGAGATCATTTGATTTAAATTGGAAAGCGTCTCGCTATCTCGTTCATTCTCAAAATCAGTTTCGGTCCGGTTATACAGTATCCCGAAGGACGATTCAGGCAGGCCCGTAGCCGTCTCGGAAAAATTATATGCCAGGCTGGCGGTATGATGGTCGGATGAATTCTCTAACAGTCGCTGTCCCGGCGGCTCATTCACAAATTCTCTCTGAGATTTTCCTCTTTTAAGACTGTAAGAGCCATGGAAATGGCCCAGCTTTTTGTAAGTGTGTAATCCCCAATTGCCGGAGTTGTAGGTTCCGAATTGTTGTTGAAAGCGAATGTTATAATTGTGCTGTGATCTGGGAACAACATTTACCACGCCGGAAGAAGCTTCGGGACCGTATAACGTTGTGTTACTTCCTTTAATCACTTCGAACCGATCGACATCGCTTAAATCGATTAAGGAGATGTCATAAATATTGTCCAGAGCACTGTTCATTTTGATGCCGTTATACAGCACGATAACCTCTTCCGGATTTCCGCCACGAATGGAGATGGTTTTTTTACCGCTCAATTCTTCATCTACCTGGATGCTATGGTCGGTGCGTAACAAATCACCTGCATCAATATAGCCACGGAGATCAAACACGCGGTCATCGATAACCGAAACTGTTTGAGGCAGATCTTTTTCAAATTCCAGTTGGTTCTCCAGGGCTTCCACCTCTACCACCGGCGCCAACACCACCCGTTCTTGCATATCAATCGCGTCTGAAGAAAGCACTTCCTCTACGGTTAATTCGAGGGTATCGTAAGCAATATGTTGAAAAACGACGATCATTTGCGGTTCCGGGCGGACTATTTCTATTTCAAATCTACCTGCTGTATTAGAGACCGTGCCGATGTTGAGGTCCTTGACATAAATATTTACTGCAGATATTGGCCGATGGGTATTGCTGTCACGAACTTTGCTCTCCAGAACGATTTTTTGGGCGAAAACCGAATTGAGTAGTAGAAAAGAGGTAAATAAAATTGTAAGTAGCTTAGAGACGACCATCTATACTCCGACTATTTTTACATTGTTTATCGGCAGAATTCCTGTGGAGCATAATGACTGAAATTTTAGAAATTATCTGCCTACTGTCTTTGGACTTAACTAGAATAAAAACAGCACAAAAACAATACCAAATCAAAGCACTTGATCGGATAAGTTTTAAAATAACAGCATCTTAGTTAGTCAAAGCATTCTGAATATGCCTGATTATGCATTCAAAATTTCCTAAAAAATTGGGAAAAAATTTTCCGTTTAGCCGATGCCATTCGGCGCTGTTTGCAAGGGGAAGTCACCGGTTTGCTCAACCAAAATATCTTGACATTCAGCACCGCAGGTATTAGTATAGCACTTCTATAAAAGCGTGTTTTGATAGTGGTGTTGCCTGTAGTTGAATCTAACTAAGCGGTCTGGCAAATAAGTTACGAGACATAATAGTTCCAAAAAGCAAGCAACTGCAAGGGATTGGTTATTCCAGGAATGAATATGCAAATCATACAACTCACAAGTGACTTACGAAATTGGGCGATATCATATATTGCTGAAAACTGGGGATCCAGTTTGCTGGTGAGTCGTGGGAAAAGCTATCAAGCTGAAACTTTGCCTGGATTTGTGGCGCTTGAAGATGATCAACCAGTCGGCCTGATCACCTACCGAATTGATGGTCGGGAGTGTGAGATCGTAACACTCAACTCAAGTATTGAAGGTAAGGGAATAGGCAGTGCATTAATCAAATCCGTTGAGGAAGAAGCTCGGTCAGCGGGATGTTCAAGAATTTGGCTCATTACAACCAATGACAACACTGAGGCGATACGCTTCTACCAAAAGAGAGGACTTGATTTGAAGAAAGTTTA
>JABAHQ010001129.1_pt1 | contig 65253 bp, 121 predicted proteins | sample 7062091 | NCBI WGS metagenome assembly JABAHQ01 (sample SAMN14534359, study PRJNA622989) | marine sediment metagenome | biome: marine biome [ENVO:00000428]; feature: marine pelagic biome [ENVO:01000023]; material: deep marine sediment [ENVO:00002113] | place: India: Gulf of Kutch | collected...
TAAAGAAGAAAGATCAAGATTATTCGGTAAAACTTCAGCTAGTTGTGGTGGACACCATTTTCATAAATATTTATATGAAAAAGGATTTCCAAAGGGATATAGGGTTTTATGTATGAAATGTAATTTGAAATATTATGCAGATAATGTTCATATTATAATTCCTAGAAGATTTATAAATGATAATAAAAATAAACCCAAAATTTTAAAATGGTATAAAGAATACTTAATGGAACTCTTCAAAAAGGAGTCTCTTAATGAAGATTTATAAATCTATCTGGTGAGGTTATATCGGCTATGTATGCACTTGAATACCCCTCCCATATATACGTTTCGGCGTGGAAAACTGCATGATATATATAAATGTTTCGCGGAGTATATAAAGAACAGTCAAATTACAATAGGGATATATTAGTGTTGTCGTTATATGAGTGTATATAAATACCTTCTGCTTAGTCCCCGCGAGTATATAAAGGGCAAACATTTATATTAGGTACAATATATACTGTATGGGCCTATTTACAGTATCGAAACATATATATTAGGCCAATCTTCGGGGGAACATTTATATTAGGCTTTTTTGACCAATCCTATAACATGTGGCGACGGGAACCTTTATATTAGGCTGGTTCGCTATACTTGGGCACAATTTGAATTTTGTAATTTCGAAAGCTTTATATTACGCGTGTGCACCCAATCTCAGGCACAAATTAACAGTTAAGACGATTAACAGTTAATCAAGCTAACAGTTAACACCTACATTATTTTATCAGTACTCGCTTACATACACGCTTAACGCTAAAAGAATATAGTTATACGACTATTGTTATCTTATTTACGTAACTATTTATTAAATTCCCGCGAAAATTAGCTTTAATTTGATTATAATGATATTTTCATAGATTCCCGGAATTGCGATAGTATCATAGAATTGAAAAATTATGATACATTCAGTCATCAATGATTTATAAACATTTTGATTTTGGGTTTTTAAGGCTTTCTATTTGTTTATATATCTTTTAGACGTATAAGGATCATGAGTCAAGTACAACAAACGGTCAAAACTCGAAGTCATTATGTGACCTTTGACAAAAACGGCTTGATAGTGAGGATTGATAAGGCATGAATCAAGCAGATAAATGGGACATCATAGAAAGTGAATATGACTTGTTTAAGGCTCGTATGTTAAGGGCTGAGAATTCATTCCTTTCTAGAATTCCCCGCGAGACGCACTTAGAACTTTTAGACTATATACAGACAATCCACAAACCACTATACAAGCTCGTATAATTTTTTTGAATGTACCCGGAAAGATTTATATTACGTCATTTTTGACCCTATGGAGCGGGGAAGATTTATAAAACAATATAACGTATTAGAATTATGGCTCAAGTAACTACCTATAATGGGTTTACAAATTGGGATACATGGGATCTTGCTTTGTGGCTCAACAATGATGAAGGCATTTATAACCATGCCCTAAACTTGAACCTTGAAGAGCTTAAAACATTCGCTGAAAAGCTGTTAAAAGACGACACGATAAGCGATGAAATCGACTTAAATAAAGTTGATTGGAATGAAGTTAAATTAGCTGTTCAAGGCTATTAATTCTTTTTTTTATATAATTAGCTTATAACTTAGCTAATTGTTCCCGGATTGAACATTTATATTAGGTATTCACTAATAGCTATGGACTAATCAATTTTTCAAACATTTATATTGTCTAATTTTTCGAGATCCTATATTACGAAGCGGGGAATAAAAATTATTTTTGTTTAATTACCATGCTTAACAGCTCTAAACTTTGCTAAAAAATGTGTATTTCACAGATTTGGTGTTTATATAATCCCCGATTTTATCCTTTTAAGGCTTTCTATAGATTTATAAACATATACGAGTATAATCATATATGGATATAATCCAAAAATACATTGAGCAAAAGGACTTCAAGTCCAAGAAGACAGCTCAACCCTACAAAAGTGTACTTAATGAGTACGTAAAAATTAGAAAAATGGTTCCTAATGAAAGCCCTCAGGGACTATTCGATCGTCTAGTTATTGGCAAGTCTTCAAGTATGGCTCAATTTTCAAGAAGTGTAATTAATGACTTCTTGAGATTTGAAGCTGTACAAAATACACAAGGCTACGAGCCAATAGACGAAGCCCAATATAAGCAAGACGAACAAACAAGCGAAGAAGAAATTCAGAGACTTAAACAAATTGAAGAAGAACAAAAACTACATGATGCAATTAAACGATTAGAAAAGGCAAACGAACAAATGAAGATCCAGCAAAGAAGGCAAGAGAGACTTAAGAAGCAAGAGTTTAACCCCGAATCAATACCCGATTACATTGTACGATTTGACTATCTTAAGAACATTCCCAAAGAAGCTAAACCCTATTATGCACAAGGAAACGAAGAGAAATTACTAAAAATGTGTCACGCACTAAACAAACATGTTATTCTATCCGGCAAAGCTGGAAGCGGAAAAACCGAATTAGTGATCAAGTTGGCAAAAGAGACCGAGACACCTATATTCAAGTTCTCATGTTCTAGTGATGTGAGAATGAGCGACTTAATCGGATCTAAGACAATTAGCGAAGATGGGCAAACCGTAAAATTTGAAGCTGGAATGCTCTTAAAGGCAGTATTAACGGCCAACGAATACGGTAAGGCTATAATTCTACTAGACGAAATAAACACACTAGCGGAAAAAGTACAAAAGAACATAAACGGTTTAGCAGACGGTACGGGATTTATTGATTTGCCACAAGGCAGAGTTAAGATTAATCCCGGCACACAATTTATGATCGCTGGTACAATGAACTTAAGTTACGCTGGTACGAATCCATTGAACCCGGAGCTAAAAGACAGATTTAATATAATTGCCATGCCAGAAATGAGCAGAGAGACAAGACACAAGATTTATTCAAAATTTGCCGTACCTAAAGAAGTCGAGAATAAATTAATGTCTCTAAGTCGACAAATCGAGACGGCACAAAGAGACAACAGGATCGCCGGAGATGTAGTTTTCAGCACAAGATCACAAATCGCATTCCTAGAACTCTATGAAGAGCTAGAAGCAAATGGATCAAAGAATCCAGCAAAAGAAGCCCTTGATTTAACACTTGTGGCAAAGTTCGACGACGAAGACGATCAGGAACAAATACAACAGATAATTGGAGGTATATTTTAAAATGTCTTCAAAAATCCCTATTTCTTTTAAAGTTCGCAGTATAGGCAATTATGAAATTGATTCAAAATTAGCAAACAAGATCGCTGATACCTTGAATAAGGTTAAAGGTCGTATTGACAGTGAATTAAGCCAAAGCGGGGATCTTGATGTCCATGAATTTATAGATTACAGAAATAATAAAAAACTTGGTCAAATACCAAGCTTAAACATATTCAACGAAGAAATTGAAACTAGGGGACTTGATGTATATTTCTTAGTTGATTGTTCCTTATCAATGGAAACGGCCGGGGATCAGTTAAGAAATCTAACAGCAACATTGTTTAAGGCTCTGCAAAAATGCAAATTTATTAACTTTAACGTAATTGCATTTAGTTCAAAAATGTATAGTTATCATGCCATGATCCAAGAGATCAAAAAACTAGACGATTGTAAATATATAGTAGCTGATGTAAGAGACAGACAGACACCCACGCCATTAATATTAAAATACACTACTGAGAAAATAAAAAAGATGGAAAACAAAAAACTAGTTATACTGTTTACTGATGGACTACCGGAATCACACGTTAAAGAATACGAAGAATTACAGGAGGAGACACACCAAGAAATAGTAAATATGAGAAATAACAAGATTAACTTTTTTACAATCTTTTATAAAAACTTGGAATATTATAGAATATGTGGTTATAATGCTAATGATATAACTAGACGAATGAGAGAAACATTCAAAAATACAATGTATGAAACGGAGGACTTTAGCGAAATCAGAAAAATTTTAATTAGGAATTTAATAAAGTCGGTTGAGGGGTTAAATAATGGTTAAAGTCGGGGATAGAATTTATTTATTAAAGACCACTGATCCATATATTGACCTAACACTTAATGAGTATATAGGCCGGGTATTTGATATAAATTATGTTAACTTGGATGAACCATTTACTCAAATATGGGTAAAATTCGATAATGGATCACAATTTGCCCTAATCCCCGAATTCGGGGATAAATTTAAGGTGATTAGCAAATTATGATACTTGAATTAATAGAACGTAGATTGTTAACATATTATAAAAGATTTAAAATGTATCCAAGGTTCTTAATTATTGATCCTAAAATGTATAAAGAATTAATGCAAGAGATGTTTAATAATTTTTATCGAGCTAGTACTATATATGGCAATACTATGATATATGGTATGTATATAATTCCAGATCCAAAGATAAACGGCATAAAATTAAAAAAATGAAACTAGATATTGATTACTCTTTTGAGAACTTTAAAGAGGGTTTCGGTAAATTTATCCCGCCAAATCATGTTATAATATTTCTTAGACGTTTCACAAATGGATTACATAGAAACGACGGTTTTAAGATTGATCCAGACTATAACGAAAATAAGCTTATACAGGATATAATATATACTGATATTCACGAAACGATCCATTATGTAACATATAAGGAGCTGGGCAAACTAGGCAAACCGTTAGAATATATCGTTTATTATATGATTGGTAACGGTGGTAATAGATTTTTAAATTATTTTTGGAAAATCCCGGAGCGTAAAGAGTGGACACAATTTTTATAAAATAAATCCCCGGAAAATTATATAATGTGTAAAATTACCAGAATTATAAAGACAGAAGATTATATAATAACTTATTGTAACACGCCATTATGTGATAAAAAAGGATGCATGATTAATTTAAAATCTCGATAGATTTATATTACGCTTCGATCTATAGATCAGTATGAAAGCAATACATGTTATTGAGGCATTCGAATCAAAGCAACCCGCCTACGCTGGTAATTATCACAGCGATGGAAAAACGCTTTGCCTTTTCGGGAATCCAATAGCAGAACATAGAGAAGACGGTTTATACGTGACCTTTGCCGGATGGCCTACGTCTACGACAGCTAAAGCACTAAATTGGATTAGTGGCGTAAGTGTGTCAAGGCGTGGAGGCGATATAAGCATAAACGGTAAAACGGTTGAAACCTCACTTGATTGGGTAAAAGTTTAAACCCAATTTTATTTTTTATTATAGTATAATGTTATAATATAATCATATAATTAGTTATAGCGAATTGATTATATAATTGTACCCGGGGAATTGAACCCCGAATACTATGAACAACGATCATGAACGACGGATGACCGCAATTTAACAATAGTTAACGCTCTATATATAGGTTTGTTAAACCATGTTAATTTCCAAACATTTATATTAAGTATAATATAATATCACTGGACAATTAAAAAATAACACAAAAACAAAGATTTATAAACAGTTGAAACGTTACTAAGTGTATGAACGCGAATTACATAGATGAATGCCCTAAGGCTCTCGTTAGGGATATTCTAACAAAAAGAGAGATTGCCAAAGTGCAAAAGGAAGAGCGAGGGGGTAGAAAGTGCCTAGTAGCTCTTGAAAGTGATGAAGGCAGTTTTGCGGGATATTTCCCACTAAACGCCGGATTGCCGGATGGCTTGAAAGCCCGCCATGACGGTAAGAAGCTAGACTTCATGCCAATAGTTACGGGGGGTTAAACCCTTTTTTATTTTTGATGGCTTATGAGCGTTAAAATTTACACACCAGCAAAAAAACAAGTCAAGGATTACGGACTTGGAGAAATTACAGAGACTCAAGTTAATGGGCAGGCAGTTATACCAATACTGGCAGACAGAATATATAAAAGTCCATATTCAGCAGTACGGGAATTATATGTTAATGAGGTAACAGCGTGTAAGAAAGCCCTAAAGATTGATCCCTCTTTAAGTCCCCGGATTGAAATAGAATTAGATAGTAATACCCGGGAACTAATTGTAAGGGGAATTGACAGCTTAGGAATAGATACGGATACATTCAAGCATATATTAGCCGTTATGGGCAATAGTGGAAACAATGACCGAAATATAACGGGCTATTATGGACTAGGCTTTTTTAGCTATGTCAAGCTTTCAGAGCGTATTAAAATAGTATCCAAAAGCTTAGAAAGTGGCGAAAGCTGGGGAGCTTTGGCAAAGTCTGCATTAAAGTTTGAGACTCTCCCCGAAAAATCATTTAAACCCTTGAAAAAAACCGGATTCGAGATCACTTTAACAATCAAGAATGAATTAAACTTAGATAATATTGTCCAAAGGGTCAAAGATATAAGCCTATTATCCGGCATAGAAACAAGTCTAACCGTCGACGGCGTAGAGACTCGAATAATACAGTATAAAAACATGTTAGACTATTTCAAAAAGAAGTACGCTAACTATTTCGAAGGCAAAGTAAAATATTCATTGATGTATGAACACATAGATAACGAACAATATGAACTAATTATAGGTCATAAATCGGGGAATGTTGAAGGCATACGCGAATCATGGCTTATTAATGTACCTATTGAAATAGACTTTCCTTATGGTGCTCCGGCGATTTGTCTTATAAACGTAAAAGACGAAGGTGAATTTACGCCTAGTGCGGATCGTGAGAGATTCGAAGAAGACAGCGAAGAGAGATTATTAAACATAATAAACGGTCACAATTTCCATATAAGCGACAGACTTGAAGACTTGGAGAATTTAGATCAGTGGTACGATTCAAGTTACAGACATTTCTATGATTATATAGGAAATGTCAGTCTAGATTCAAGGGTTAGAAACGGTAAAGAAAAAGACATGTACTTTAACAGGATAAAAATATTAAGACTTGAAGAAGTTTTACCAGCTGAAAAACCCCGGGAATTTAGAGTAAGTAGAACTCTAAGGACTAAAACATTTAAGAAGTATGAAGAACAAAATATACTAGCTATTCAAGCGGTGGATGATTTAACATATAGAAATATGCTAGATATAGGATTCGTAGACATTGATCACGGCAAAAAGAAAAGAAAAACATATAATCGTGAATATAAGCCACGATTGACCAAAAAATTCAAGTATTGGAATCGTTATGGCTCTCATGATACACTACCAAGCGGATCTATATTATTCAAAGTTGACGATGTTAAAAATACAAAATTAGATCGCGTAAGAGAAGACAGAATATATTGGGTTACAAAGAACGCTGATATAGGCAACAGAAAATATCTAAAAGAAGATGACTTTATAAAACTCATAAATCCCCGCGAAGTATATATGACAAATCAAGGACTCAGGACAGCTGAACACATTTTGAAGCATGATAAAATACATGAACTAAGAAATAGTGTTGGAATGGATCAAAGACATTATATGAAGGAATTCCAGAACTTTAGGAAAAATGAATTAATAGTAAAATGGCACAAGGGCATACAAGCTAGATTGCTCGAATCCTATTATGAAATGGATGGATGGATTGCTGGATATAGAATAGACTTTGATGAAATAGAACACGAAAAATGGAGAGCTTCCATAACCGATACTCGATTAAGATGGATTGTTGATCATGAATGTGGTAGATATGCAAGCGACGAATTCAAGGCAAAGTTATCAGAGCTACAGAGGGATCTAGATGATCTTAGACAGTGATTATAATACACTAACCATCCAAAAACCTGATGGGGAAATTATAATTAGGAATATAGACGAATACAATATACTAAAGTATAAAGACTTTAAGGGTAAAAGGATAATAAAAAAGTGGAAACATGGCAAAGTAGAAGAAACATATAACGATGGAATCTTTAACGTGGTATATAAGGACTATGCCATGCAGATAAGAGACAAGATCGAAGTATGCAAGCGATTAAAGTATGCTATGGAGAATAGGACACTTGAACCAATTAAAGACCTATTGCTAGAGCGTACCGAAAAGGAGATAAAAGACGATATATTAAAACGCTGGTTGTTACCATTCTTGCACAGACTCAGGATTGATAAAAATGGCGTAACAGTTGATGATATATTCAAAGTCGACATGAACGGACAAGCATATAAGAAAGATAGCGGTAAATGGACACATCTATGCATAGTAGCAAGTGAAACCGGGAAGATCAATAATAAAGTAAAACACGAACTAGGAGAAATCAAGATTGACTTTAGGACTATGGAAATATATAACAAAGTACTCTTTTTGTTATTCCCGAATCAGAAAGATACAGTATTTATGAACCAGCTCCCCGGAGATGTAAAGTATAAGATGTCGGAGATTGCTAAATGCTCGATATAATAGTACAAAGGGGATTCAAGACCCTATTACATACACAAGATGTTAATCAAATCAACGTAGAACATGACAATAACTCGACGTATATTGAATTATATCATATTGATGGGCGATATATGAACGCATATACAATCAAAAAGGCCCACTGTTTAAGGTTCTTTGGACAATGCTTCTTAATTATAAAGGTTTAAATCCCGGAGAAACATAAATATGACTATGACTTGGACACAAGAAGAGATATATAAAAAGACTCTTCCTAAATTTTTCGGGGATGAATGGCTTAAACTAAACGATGTCTATGAAAACATGAATGAGATTGAGAGACTAAGTTTTATAATGGCTGGTGGACTTGGCAACGATATTAATAAAAAGTATTTGTCTATAGTGCTCGGGGAAAAAATGAGACTTATGCAACATATCGCCTTTACCACTGGTATAAACAGAGTGTATAAGACCGACCCCGAAAAGTACGCTAAAATATGGTTTGATAACCGAGACAATCGAAGGATAAAACTACACAAACTAGACGATAACAAAGTAACATCACAAAATGAAAGCCAATCAAATATGTATAGATAATGATAGTATACGACGAATATCTCAAAGTATTGTGTCCTATATGCAAGGAACCCATGAGATATATAGCATATACGGCTTTTAATTGTAAAAAGTGCGAAAAAGGATTCTCAGTTAGATTTAGAGAATTATAGTTAGCTATATATATCCCCGGGAACCAAACAATGTTATGAGACGGCAAAGATACTTATGGATTCAAGCCATGTATATATTCCTAAGTTGGCATCCATTTGTCAGAGAAATGCACAAGTTTAGATTCTTGAGGGATCTAGACATTCACCAATATCCCGATGTATTGTAATTGTACTGAAAGTATATATACATTTAGTACAATGACCATACATTTTTTCAGAAAGATTTATATTAAGTGCACACACTATACTATGTATGGAGATAGATACAAGTGGTATGTAAAAATCTATGCGAAAGAATGAAGGCCAAGAAGCCTAGAGGTATAGGAAGATACGCTTCAGGACAAAAACGATGTCAAATATGTGAAGTCTTTATACAGACCATTGTTAGGGATTGTCCTTGTTGTGGCTATAGACTCCGCACTAAACCCCGAAACGTAAAATATAAGGAAGCACTTAGGGAGGCTAAAAAGAATGAAGCGTAAACCTCTTAATTTTTCCACTGTTCAAAAGGATATAGAATCAGATTACAAGCTTATATCTAGTATATTCCCCGGCGACAGAGAATATACACACCAAGAGAAATATAATATTCAATTGAGACTTAAACAATTTCAGAGCAAGTTCAACAGTCTAGCAACGGCTATTCATGCAGACGGAAAGATGCCTCTTGATAAGAAGAAGATATTACTAGACAGTATATATGAAATAGTGGAAGAAATCAAGCGGAATAGGGGTAAGGATATAAAAACTAGTGACACAAAAAGTGATTCTAAAACCATGTCATTTGACAGAATAATGGCTCATAATCTGGATCATAGGCTGTTAAGTTTCTTTAACTACATATACGACGGTAGCGACTTGAAGACTGTATATAAGAAATTGAATGAGCACAAGGCTGATAAGATTGGAACTCCCGCCGGGGATATATCAAAAACTGAGCTATTAGGTGTTATAAACCAACTCATGATATGCATGTACGATACCGGATACAAGATATTATCAGAACGCAAAGTAAGAGCACTCTATAAATTACATCATGACTATCATATAAACCCCAAAACACTAACACTTATACTCGACAGGTTCTTTGGAAAAAACTATAACTGGTTAGATGTAATGAGAATGTCAAGTGCGTACTTTGTTGAATTCGGTCAAGAAGGATGGTTGGATAAAGTCGGGAGGCGTGAATAATGAATGAGAGAAAGCTTAACAAGTTATTAGATGAAAGAGAAGATATTATAAGAAAAGGCATTAAAATAAATACTGAAATACAACGCTTAAAACATGAACTAACAGGATTAACAGTAGGATATAAAAAGATTCAAGAAGAATTAAGGAGACTTGAATAATGGAAATATTATTATTAATAATTCTATTACCAGCAATACCATATATTTATGATGTACTGCACGAAAAGTATATTCATTATAAAATGATACCATGTTTAGATGTAGAGGATTGGGATTGAAAAATCAACTAGAAGTTTGCGGAGAATGTGGTAAAACAGTAATCAAGGACTATTACAAGCCTAAATGGATATGCACTAATAAGGATTGTGACAACGTAGAATTAGATTTATATGATCTGATGGTGATAGTACCATAATGGAAGCTAGAATAGCAGACAATACAAAGGATATGTTTACAGAAATGGAACATGAATTAGATGAAGTATTTAAAAAACATAAAGATAAAATAATGGATAACTTACATAGTGAAATAGATGATCAGGACAATGAAGATATAGCATGTATGTTGTGTCATGAATTCTTTAAGTATCATTCCCGGGAACGATTAAAAGAATGTTTAGAACAAGCTCAAAAATCAGCAGAAAAATATTATAGATATATGGAATTATATAAAAATCAACGTAATCGTGCACTCAAACTTTTAGGAGTAATTTTAAAATGAAATGTGCTAGTCATAATTGTAAAAATCCCGGGACATTTCATATAGGATCACATGGTAAAATCAGGCTTATATGCTTTGAGTGCTATCACAAAATGTGTGCGGGAATAGAATTGGACTTGATACCATACAGTGATAAGGAACGATTATATACCCCCAAGAGGCTAGTTAAAACATGAGATATATTGATGCTACTATAACAATTGGGATGGTTTTTGCATTCATCTTAGGGTTTGCATTAGGAGTTAATAGTGCTAATGCGGAACATTATCATGGACATAAAGAGCTTAAACGATATGTGAATATACATTTGGAAGACCCCCGGCCCATTGGAGAAGAAGCTACAGTACTCATATATGCGTATGAAGTACATTACAACTTTGATTATATAGATAATGCAATAGTAACGGTCAATGTCACACGGAGTAATCAATCAATAGACTTTATGAACACGACTACCAACAAATACGGATACGCGGGAATACCAATACCTTTAACTGATGGAAAATATACAGAAGGCATATACAATGTCCATATAACAGTTGATGATATGGAATTTGATGAAAGACTTTGGGTATATGAGAAAAATTTCGGAAGAGATTCTACGGATGAACCAAAAGATAAAGGAAAATCCAAGGGTAAAAAGCCAACGCTGAAATTTGGAGATAAGCCATGAATCAAGAAGAGAGTTTTCTATCAAATACAAATTTCAGAGAGAAAGGATTACAATGTCCACATTGTAAATTTAATATATCAATCTATATTATAAAAAATCAATATCTTGGTATAGAAGAACCAATAACAGGGGAGTCAGAACTTTCCAAAATTATTAAAGCCCAGAATTTAGAGTATGATGTAATTGTAGATGCCTTCTATTCAGCAGTAAGAAGGGGTGATAATCTTTACAATAGATGGAAAAAACTTCAAGAGATATTGAAAGAATCAGCCATGTTTCATGGTGATAAACAATTACTCGAAGTATTAAAGAAAGTAGAGTTAGGTGAGTTTGATAATCCAAAGACGGATGAAAGAAAGGGTCAGTAAGATGTTAGATGAAGATTTAGATCCAATTCCAATAGACCAATTAAAGGCAGATTATAAAAGAATAAAAGAATTACATAATGAAACAAACAAGCTTTATAGAAAATACATATATTCTCACGAACTTATTGATGGCAGAATATACAGCTCCATGAGAGATGTAATTGAGAAAACATTAGGAAGGAAGCTTTTGAACTCAAAGACCAATGAGGTAGATGAAAAGTGATTACCAAAGATAATCGTGGGAAATGTAGAAATTGTAGAGTTGGGTTACCTTGCTCTAAATGTGGGAGAGACCATAATGATTCAAGGCCTGATTACTGGCCAATGAATGACATATCAAAAGCACTACCAAATGATGACGGAATAATTGGATATGCAAACAGAGATATTTGTTCATGTGAGGATGAGGTCATAATACAACTATGAACTCAACGCTAAAAGAGGTAAAGTGTAATTGAGTACTAATGATTTTCATTGTGTAAAATGTGGAGAAAGAAAACTTAGAGCATTTAGTGAGGGAGTTATGGAATATTTTTGCCCTAGAGGTTGTGATTGGGCAGATAAGCCAAATACATTACGGAGTGATGAGAAATGATTCAAGCTAGAAGACTATTTCTAACCCCCGCACTTGGAACATTTCTTATATTAATTCCATTTATAGGTTTAGTACTATGGTTTATAGTCATAATGATATGGTATATCAAGAACCAAGACGATATACATAATTATTTCCGGGGAATAAATTATAGAGTAAACGAATACAACGAAGACGACTTAAAGGAATTCACTTGAATATATAACCACAGACTTGACAGAATTCATACTCATCACCCCGTGTATCAGACTTGCATGAAGGACACTTATTCATTGAACCACTCATCAAAACATTTTTTGTGAAAGTATCTCCCGGGAGCCGACTTACCGCATATATGGCAAAAGTTCTTTTTATATGTCCAACCTTTCATTTCAAAGAATGATATAATAATATTGAACTCACGAATATTCCATACATTAACATACCTACACCAAAAATTGTTAATCCTTCTTTAAGATTCATGGATCAAACCAACCCTTATTATATTGACCCTTGATATTAGCATTAAAGAATTTACCCTTGCTAGAAGCTGCTTTGAATGCATCATATACGTCTTGCTCTACACCCTCACATTCATAAGTATCCTTGCTCCCGCGAATCTTTATAACCATTCGTTTAGTCTCAGTGTCATACTTTACGTGTTCAATCCATGAATCATTAGTGAATTCTAACTTCATATAATTATCACTTTAAAATGTGTTGTAGAAGTTATAGTCTGTTTAGTCTTTACATCAAAATCAAAAGGTAATCCATCTTCGATAAGTATTTTAATGAGTTCATTTGGAATACTATCAAAATATAGAATAATTTTCCAACTATATGTGTTATACTCTATACCTTTGATCTTGTAAATAACACTAACTGGTAAATTATCTTTCAAAAACTTTATTTTATCGCTCAACGAAAATGCACCATTAACATCATTACTCATTTCTCTTTGAAATTCTCCGGGATTCATGATAACAATATAGTTAACGGGTTATTTATTTCTTTTCTTCAGTATCACAAAGTCAACCGCAGTTTTTACAATGAGGGGGATTTCTATGAGGTCTATACCATATAAGATAAAGTCAAGAACCGGATGGACATGAGAGATTATACCCATCTGCAAATATACATCTCCCGCCCAAAACATGTGAGGAAGCTGTATAACCATTATGATCAATTGCACTATCAGGTGATTCTCTACGTTTCTCTTGTACCAATTCCAGAATTTATTCCACAAATCCATTAACTATTGCTCTAGTTACTCTCTCTTTTAAGTGTATCGAACAATACTTAGAATCAAGGCTTGCTACTTCCCGGTCACAATCTCTACATGGAACCTTATATCCTTGCGATTCATACATACATACCACTTTTCTTCGCGGAAGCTTCAGAATCTTCCTTCTTGGTGTCATTTGTAAACATCTGCATTAACTGAATAGAAGGCTGTAATATCTTGTATTGTTCAAGCCTATAAAATACTAGATGCAACTCTTCGTTAGTCATATTGGTGTGTTTCTTCAAGTAGTGATTCACTACATTATTCAACATGTTAAACAATTCGTTTACTTCTTTGGTCTTGATTTCAGGTAATTCCATTATATATCTTCCATCAAGGTCATTTATATGTTTTTATGTTTGTCTTTATATTTCTCCGGGACATGTGGATAGTATGTGGTATATGAATACAGATCAGCGAATGATGCTATTGGCCTCTCACTTTCTACCCCATTCCGGTTGATATATGCCTCTTTGGGAACCGGATACATGTGTATTGGTCTATTCCATATTTTGTACTTCTTTAAGACTTCGGAATACTTTGTAGGAATACCATAATATTTTTGGATAAATTCATCAATCTTTAAGGTTTCCCCGGTTTCCCAATTCTTAGCATAAACTATAGATTTGTCCTTATACACTAATAGCACCAAGCCGGAATTGATTTGCTGTAAGTAGTCCAAGTGATCACGCTCCATTGGCTCTATATAATCCCCCTTTTTGCTATCCTTACACTGTATAAGTAGACATCTAAAATTACCCCGGGGATTCCAAGATGGACTAGCCATTAAATCAGCCCAACCAGCTGAACTGTAAGCCCTTATACAGTAAAACATTATCATTTCCAGATAATGCATTACGTCATATTCAAGCCTTGTTCCCTTCTCCTTGTTCTTGTTCCCCATTATCTATAACAACAAATGCTACTATATAATTTTCATTGACTATTACTAGGCATGATTCTTCACAAACCGAATCTTCAGGGTCATCAACAACTAACACATCTAGTATAAAATCATTGAATATGTATTTTTCGTGATGAATTAATTCCCCACTTGCCATAGGCATAACTGGTACTAGTGCCAGTAGAAACAGTATCACTAATTTCATTACATTTACAATGTTTTATGCGTTATATAAAGGTTTATATTACATGTTTAACAAGTATAATGAATGCAATACAAACCAGTTGAATTATACTGTATAAAATGCGGAAAAGAAGGTTTTTATCCCACACACACTAGCTATCCTGTATGTTCAAGGTGTCAAAAGAATGAAGGTAATTCTACTTAGTGCCACATACCAAAATGGAAAGGCAGTTTTAAAATTCTATCATCCCACAAGTGAACGTGTTATATTATTCCGGGATAATACCAATCATAATCCCCATTGTTACGTATCCCCGAAAGATATTGAAGAGGTAAAAGAGTATCCAGATGTCCAAAGCGTAGAAAAGGTGAAAATCAAAGATGTAATAAAAGATGAATACATCGATATGGGTAAAGTAGTAACCGGGAATCCACTAACCATAGGAAGCGGGAATAATGCACTTAGAGACGTATACGAGACTTGGGAATCTGACATAAAATATTATCTCACATACTTGTATGACCGCAAATTTATAGTCGGAAACTGGTACAATCTTGGAATGGATGGCTCAATTCAGGAATTAGCAGACCAAAACGACATGTTTGATCTCTCAAAAATTGACATGGATAGCGTAGTCGATAAGGCAAAATTTGAAAAACAATTGAAAAATTGGGCAAGGATACTTAGCCAAGAGATACCCGATATACGAAGAATGGCATTCGATATAGAGGTAGAATCAACTGGTGACATGCCTGATCCCAATATAGCAGATCAAAGGGTGACGGCTATAAGCTTTCATGGTAGTGATAATGTCAAAAAATGTTTTGTGCTTGAAAGGGATGATGTACCACTTGGCAAAAAGGAATCCGCAGAATATGAAACGGTATGGTACAAGTCCGAAAAGAGGATGCTGGAAGATGCTTTTGATCTTATTGACAATTATCCCCTTGTGCTTACATATAATGGAGATGTATTTGATATGCCTTACTTATATGGTAGGGCGATTCGTTTAGGGATACAAAACAATCCATTTCACATGATGAAGAATAATGCCACACTAAAACGTGCAGTACACATAGACCTATACGGAGTATTCTCTAACCGTAGTCTAAAGATATATGCATTCAATGGTAAATATGTCGAGAATGGTCTAGATAGTGTTAGTGAGGCGTTACTAGGTGAGAGAAAGATTCAGCATGAGGAATCCATCAATGAAATGCCTCTTAACAAATTGGCAAAATACTGTTATAATGACTCCCGGCTCACCTACGAACTTACACACTATAATAATAACGTCGTTATGAACTTGCTTATAACACTATGCAGAATAGGCAATATGCCAATAGATGATATATCCAGACAGTCTATCAGTGTTTGGATCAAATCATTACTCTATTTCACTCATAGAATTGATGGTGAATTGATACCACGCAGCTCTGACTTCCCGGAAGCCAAAAACAGTACTCAAGCCACGATAGAAGGCAAAAAGTATCAGGGAGCAATAGTACTTACCCCACAAAAGGGAGTACACTTTAATGTTACAGTTATGGACTTCGCCTCTCTATACCCTAGTATAATCAAGGTTAATAATATATCGTATGATACCGTAAGATGTCCACATGAAGAATGCAAGTCAAACAAGATACCATATACGGAACATTGGAGCTGTACAAAGAAACAGGGTAAGGTTTCATTACTTATAGGAAGCCTCAAAGAGCTGCGTGTAGGATATTTTAAGAAACTCGCCAAAAACTCGAAAACACAAAGAGAACGTGATATATATGATGTTATTGCTCAGGCTCTAAAGGTATTCTTGAATGCATCATACGGAGTTATTGGTTTTGAAAGTTTTCCGTTATATTACCTCCCGACGGCTGAAGCTGTAACGGCTATAGGCAGACACATAATCAGTACAACCAAGGACTACGCGGAACAAATAGGAATGACACCCATATATGGTGATACTGACAGTGTTATGATAAGACAACCTACCAAGGATCAAATTGAAAAACTGATAAACTATACTTGGGAAAACTATTCCATAGACCTAGAAATCGATAAAGAATACATATATGTTGTATTGAGTGACCGTAAGAAGAATTACTTTGGTATCAAAAAGGATGGTAAACTTGACATAAAGGGATTGACCGGAAAGAAGAGTAATACCCCTCCCTATCTAAGAGAAGTATTTAATGATATAATGGATAGACTAAAGGTTATTAAGACTCCCGAAAAGTTTGATGAAATAAAGGATGAAATAGCCAAAAGGATAAAGTCTTGCATAACAAACTTTGACAGTATACCCCTAGATAAGTTGGCCTTTAAGGTGTTTGTAAATAAAGAACCACATGAATATAAGGTGAAACCTCAAGTCATAAAGGCAGCTGAACAGCTCGAAAAGGAAGTGAAAAAGGGTCAATTCATACAGTTTGTAAAGACTTGGAAGAAGCCCAAGGTAAAACCAATTCAGCTTATAGAATCCCGGGATGAAATTGATAGGGAAAAATACATGACAAACCTAGAGACTACACTGGAACAGGTTACAGATCCAATGGGAATAGATTTTGATGTACTAATGGGAAGAGGAAAAGCTACTAGACTTACGGATTTTGTTTAAATATCTTACACACCAATTGTTAAATTCTATATCGGTACAATTTGCTAAAAATTCATAGTCCTTATCTGTAATTTCCGGCATTATCCTTGATTTACAGTTAACACTTCATTTGATGGACTTGGGGGAGATGTTATATTATTGTCCCCGGAACTTTCGTCACTGTCATAACCTAAATGATGATGTCTTAAATGACATTTATAACATGTCTCTTTTTGAGAGCATTCACACCTATTACATTCACACATATTTGGAATTACTTCTTCCTCATGGAATTGACAGTACACTAATTCATACTTTCTATGTTTTATTTCCAATGTATTTTATACACATTAGACTCAATAAAAATGTTTTGTTAGGGAATTAATTCACAACCCGTTGTACATGTTATATGCATCTTGATTGAACCTATTATTATCATAAATAATAATGATCCTAATAACATGTCCCAATTGTCAAATCGCATATAATTGTTTCGCCTTTTCAATTGGTATATATGGTATTGTTATAGGTAACCAAGGAGGAATTCCCCACGCTATCCAGAATCGCATAGTTTCTTTTGAACCATACCAGTTATCATGAACAATAACCGTAGCAGCTGCTCCCCGCGTTCCTTTACGGCCTTCAGGAGCATCATATTTTCGCGTAACATGGAATGTACCAACCTCTTGCTGATATACGGCATGAAGTAATTCATGAGCTATAGGCATAGCATTTGATCTAGTAGTGAATGGGTTTCGGGAATCTACCACAAACATGTATATAACACGTTGTCCAGTTACACCCCAAGCTATACCGTCTGATGTTTCTACGTTTAAGTGACCATAAAACTCTTTATATTTTTCCGCTTGATCTACTGGAATTATATAGACTTTCCATTCCCTCTTGAATTGCTTCCAAGCTGCATATCCAGTTCCCGGGAATCCCCGATCAGCATTGAATATAAAAGTTCTACGTATAATCTTATAATAAGCTTGAATGTTAATCTTCTTCGTTTTCCAGATTATCGTCATGCGATTTTTTTGTTTTTTCCTTATTTAAAGATTCTCTATCCCGGGGATCTTCACATTTGTCAAAGTGGTATAATGTACCCATGATTAACCTACGTTGGCATGCCTATATATGTTTTTTCGTGTCATCCTTTGAAATTCCTTCCTCGCGTGTTCCGGTAGACTCATAATATTCTTCAGTAAACTTCCTACTTTTAAGTCTTCTGCTGAATAACATTACATTAATTCCTCCATCAAATGAGGATGACCACATCTAACACAAACTAATATATTGTTATTTACGTAGAACATATCTTTACCACATTCTTTACATTCTTTATTCCTTGAATCTTCCGGGTTAATTTCTTCTAATTCCATTAGTCTACCCCCTTATTTGGATCATTTGAATCAGCTAACCGTTCCAACATTTCATCAACCGTTTCAGGTGTCACATGAGACTTTTTACAAATCCAATCATAAAATTGAAGTGCTTGATCTGCAATTTTTTCATCGGGATGAAGATAACCTATAATCTCTAGGGAGTGTGCCAAGTGCCACACATAATGCCATGACATATATTCAATCATTCCTATAAATTCCTTATACAAGAATTCAGGAGGATTACTTCTAACAAATTGTTCATTATTCGGCCTACCATCTTTTAACAAAATCCCCCTAACCCATCTAACTAGATGCTTGACTTTATCAGGCATTCCAGCATCATATCCCCGCAATCCGGTCAATGCAGCTGCCTGTACCGTATAATCATAATTAAATAGCCAAGGTAGTAATACACATTTTATCATGGCATCCACCCACAACTCATACATTCCACCATTCCCAAATCCTTTATCCTAAAGTTTTCTCCACCACATTTAGGACACTTTTCTTTACTCACATTTATCACACTTGTGTATTGTCTTATCCTTCTCCAAATTTATATGTTTCTTATTGTAGTCCCGGACTTGCCATAAATCCTTAAAGTATATTGCTCCCGAGTGCCAAGGATATTGTGGATTCTCTTCGGTATCATTCCATCTAGTTATTGTAAAACCCTTGAATCCCTTATCTATACAGAATTGTTCTATTCGATTTATCTCTTTTTGGACTTCCTTCTTTTCGGGATTATCATCATCGAGTTGTCCAAGTTTCTCCCAAAGACTACGTAACTTTCCTATTTTTATCACCTTTATTATGTATTCTACATTCTGTATATTTATGTTTGGAAGAATTACATCCAAAACATAATATTTGATATTTTTTGTGTTCTTGACCATTTATTATTTTATTATATAGCCTATTCATATTCCCTTCAGTTTTTATTTTAGTTTTATAATCAATATGGTCAAATGTTAAATTCCACCATTCAGTAACACCACAACAAATACATTTACCACCTAATGTTTTTATTGCTAATTCACGTTTAGTATATTTAGTTTCACGAACTCTAATATTTTTTCTATTTTTATTGTTTTCTGACCAATTATATATATATTTTGATGAACAAATTTTACACCTATAATTTAATCCATCACCACGACTTCTATCATGATGAAAATACTTAGAAGTTCTTGGTAGTTTTTTCTTACATACAGTACACTTTACTTTATTACCCAAACAATTTACCCCTATGACTTAATCTCCATAACTCTGTATTATTATTCTTTTCAACAAGACCTTGCCTTTCATATTTACCCCACTCTTCTTGTGCCTTTATAGGAGAGAATGGTTCATGTTTTCCAAGTTCCTCTATGAGCTCTTCCTTATCAAATTCCCCAGATTCATCCATAATGCTGTCAACGACTCTATTGAATGTATTCTCCTTGGCACTTTTTGATTTTTCATATACCGCTCCTGATTTACCACTTTGTAAATCCATCTTGAGGCTTTCAAATGATTTTTGGATAATATTCTTTACTATCTTAAAGTCCTCTTCAGTTGCTACAGTTCTCAGGTGTGCTTTCGCGGAAGCTGTTATAAGCCTGTATAACCCATGATATTGTCGCCATCCAATGCTTATTCCATCTACCTCTACGTTAAATGGCCTCATCTCTTCATGTAATTCATCAATTTTATCTTCAATTTCTTCAGGTATATGAGCTTCTATACTCCTAACATAAGTGAAATACCTTTGTAGTTCCTCAGTTGTCATATATTCCCCGACCTTTTGCCTATAATTACGTATATGATTTCTTATCCTCTTATCCTCTTCGGGATCATTTTTGTCAATAAGTAGCCATATAATATCAAATCTACTAATGAATGGTGTCTCCATACTAAAGTTATCCATTATAGTCCTGTTACCCTTTAGGCTAAATTTACCATTCTTGGGATTGGCTAGGAATAGTATCTCATTCTTGGTTGGGTATGTAGTACCCGCATAACCCACTTTGGTAAGTGTAGCAAATCCACTTTCCATACAGTTGTATAAGGATTTCAGGACTTCGGGAGATGCCTTATCACCCTCATCAAATACCACCGGATAACCAGTGTGTTGAGGTAGAGTACCAGCTTGAGGTATCTGCATACCATCGTACATTGTAGCCATACCCACTGTAATCCCGGGTACTGAACAGTTTGTTCCATCTACATATCCACTACCTAGTATAATATCATGGACACGTTTCGCTATTTCTGATTTTCCCAATTGTGCATCTCCTATTATACACTCATGAATAAGTGCTCTTTTACCATTGATTGTAGTTCCACCCGACATGTATAGTACAACACTCTCTATCAAAGTTGGATCAATCAATACATCGGGAGCGAAACTGTTTACTACCTTGTCAAATATCTTTGGGTCATTCTTCCATTTTTCCAACTCTTCATTAGTTGGCATGCATCCCGGTTGTTGATCCAAGTCCTTCATTTCCAGTATGTCAAAAACAACATCATTATACGTGTTCTTATTGCCCTTTGGAGGCAAGCTTCTAAACTTACCTAGGAAGGTCTTTCGTTCACCCATAAACGCCTTGCCAACGTTATCACCATATATTTCAGCCTGATAATGTACTGGTGAATTGTTCTTGGCACTTTCCAAGAATTCTTGTATATTCATTTGTTGCACGAATACGGTTTTTCTACTATCCAAGTCAATATTGTATCTGCATTTATGCTTGGCACAATGAGGTGTTTCCATCCTTCTATATGCATCACATGTTAGGTGTTTCACTTCTCCTTTTCCGGGACAAACAAAATCAGCCTCAACATTGTATGTTTGCCTATTACCAATAGCTGTTATCATGGCATCAAATTCTACCAATATACCTTCATGAAGTACAGGGTTTATATCCCTTAGATTGAGCTTTTGTGATCTATGTATTGGTATATCACCTTTTACCTCTTTAATTATACCCTCAACTGTATCTTCCCCGAGAACCCGGGTAAATTCGGGTAAATCACTTGATAGATTTATGCTCTCTTGATCCATCTTCTTGAGACGTTCCCTTAGAGATTCCATGCTTATAATCTCCTTGCTCTTCTTTACATTTTTAGCCTCATATCCTTCAGCTTGCTTCAGGATTATATCAATTTCTGACTGAGGTAATGGAGGCTTGTGTCGCTTATTTAGTTCCTCGACTTCCTTCCTAAGTGCTTCACCATATAACCCTTTATCACGCACCAAATAACATGCATACTTGAAGGTTGCATCATTCCTACCACCCTCTATTACTCCCTTGGATATATCCTCAAAACTCTGTTTCTGTACATTAAACCCCATCTCCTGTAGCTTATCCATTATCTCTTTGGGATTTATTCTAAGGATAGGCTTGCTACTTATACATTCATAAGGCTTTTTGGTATCAGGGTGAATTGAACCCTCAGCAAGAACATATCCACCATCTGACTTTATGTCTATGTGTCTGAATCGGTAATCATCAAATTTTTTATTCGGGGGACAAAATGTATTTGACTTGAAGTATATGTGGTATCCTCTCCCGGTTTTTACGATATATGTCTTATCATGATACTCCTTGAACTGTTCAAACAGATCATCCTTATCCAAGTCAACTACAAACAGATTATCGGAAATCTGACCACATATAACAGCTACGTTACAACTATCCGGGAATTCACCATTATATTTTTCATTTTGTAATCTTTTCCAAGATACCCCCGGTATAGGTTCCTTACTTTCCTTCTTTAGAGGCATGAGATTAAATCCCATAGCCTTTAGCTTCTGAATATCTATCTTCGACATAATTCTCTAACTATACTACGATTTAGCTTGGTTATTAATGTATCGAGTTCCCGGAGCTCATCCTTACTTTTATCTTCAAGATTCCAGTGTTTTTCAGAAAGTATAATATTGGGATTATTGTTAAGCTTCTGAACGTACTCCTTAACTGCTTCACATATAATGCTTGACACACTGACACCCTTAACACCAGCCATGCCTATAACTTGGTCTATACATTCCCTATACTTTTTTCCGATTGATAAATCTAATCTACCTTGCATAGTTTCTCCGCACACTTGTACGCCTCATCGAATATACTTAAATTCATTGTAGTCTTTGTAACAACTTCCAATGGTACACCAATCTCTTCATATAATTCATTACGTTGCCAAGTCTCATCAAGGTGAACATCGTGAACATTACCGTCTATCTCTATGCATCCTATAAGATTCCTATTCTTTTTATCTATCAACATTATATCAGGTGTCTTGAACCTATATGGACAATCTATGTTAACATTTTTTGCATATCCCTTAAATCCTGAATCATTATATAATATTGCCCATTCTACTTTTACTAGGATTCCCGGGAATGCTTCACGAAGAAATTGAGCGACTTCTACAAGCTCAGGCGTATCGTTTTTATAACTGAATTTATGCTTAGCCTGATTGTTCTTTTTTCTCCCCAATTCCGTGAATAGCTCCTATTGTACCATATTTTAAGCTTCGTATTACATCTATTGCATCATACAGATTGTAAACTCTTTGAATTCTTCCATTATGGTTTAATGATATTTCAAATTCTTCTACATGCCTATTCCAAGGTTGATTATATATTAACGCTACCTTGCCCTCATCGAATACCTTTTGAAGATTACTTGGTGAATCATCTATATATACGTCATAATCAAGCTTCCATTTCTCCTTTGAAAATATTAGTTCATTATATTCTATATTGTGTTCAACAAGCCACTTCTTGATTGATTCTTCCGCACTTGGCCTAGCATTTGTAACTATATCGGTCTTACCGAGATTGCACAACATGTGTGTCTTTTGCCACATGTCCTGTTCCATTGGTTCTAGAAGGTTCCAATCACGCCATGCTTCCTCGAAGATTTCCATGCATTCTTCAATTGTTATTCCAAGAGGTTCATAAAATCCCCACTGGTCAATCACACGCGTACTATGATTAGTGCCAAATCTATCGTTATATTTTAGTATCCAATTCTTTGTAGTGTATGCCGTAACTCCATCAAAAATCGAGTGATATTCTCACCCTGACACCACCTCCTTAATCATGTGATTAATTTTCTTACATTCCTCATATAATTGTTTTCTCCTTTCCCATACTTCTTCAGAAGGTCTTGTACCTTTTCCTTTTAATGTATTTAATAATTCTATCAATAAATCACATTGTTTATATTTTATCAATAAATATGGTCTAATTTCTTTAAGTAATTGTTTTAATCCTTTACTATCCAATTTATATGCTAAATAATGACCATTCATATTTAACTTTTTTTTACTTTTTTCAATGAAAACAGAACCACCATATTTTTCCTTAAGATATTCCATTATTTTCATCGTTTCATCTATATACTTCCAAGTTAACTGAAAAACTGGTCTATACTGTCTTGTTTTACCATGATTTAAAGTTCTATTTATACTAAGAGAACCATCTGAATCTAATACACCAGCCAAGTACTGAGAACTAATTTTCATATACTAACATACCCCCATACATACAACAATAAATATGTTCCTAGTACCAAACTTAATACTCCAAAGAATCTTACTACATTGTCCCGGGGAATATCCCATTCACCTGCAACATATTTACTTAATGCATAATTTGGCAAGAATATTCTAAACATTCCATTTATAATCCAAAATGAAAATATCGCCGTTAAAATGTACAAGAATCCGGTTTCCATTACTTAACTCACCACGTACACCAAATATAAACCTACTACCAAACCAGCTACGCTAGCCACTGTACGTATCCATTCCAGAATATTATTCATCTGCAATTTGCCCTCCCGCAAGTTGGACACTTGTGATGTTTTAATCCAATCAATTTATGATACCTTGGAGTAAACCACTGAAGCAATCTTGCCAGTATATAATTTGTGAATAGTGCCAAAATCGGAGCTTGCCATATCCATATATAATATTGCTCCCATGAAAACTTTAAGAAGAATGCAAACCAAGGAGTTAATAGCATCCACATTACCAAATGGACAAAATATGTGTGACCCAAATAATCCAATATTCTTGTTTTAAGACTCATACTTTTCTAATCTCCATTTTACTACCATCATATATAGCATAGTACATTAAAAATGTATCTATACAAATGTTTTCATTATTATATCTCTTTGGAACCTGATCAGCCGTGTGACCAAATATCTGTTTTACCCCGGGAATTGGTTCAAATTCATCGTAGTCGCACCAAACTATCCCGCCGTATGCATCCATACCACCACGAAGCGGACTACAATTATAAAGTCTTGGTTCAAGTTTTCCATCAAGTGAATATCTTCCTAAGAACTCATCTACTTCTTCATAGGGATAAGAATAAGCATTAAAAAAATTATTTGATAAACCAGCATGGGTACAAAGCCAATCGTCACACCATGCATAATTCTTTAAAAGGTTCAAGTTTACTCCTGAATTTCTTATTGCGAATAACTTGCTTTGAGAAAATCCCGCACATGGAAATCTTTGATCCTTATATGCTAAATCGTGATTGCCTAATACATGTGTTCTATCCCCTAGTTCCATTGATGTCTTAAGCCATGATCCCACCTGATGAGTTATTTCCATTGAATCATCAAATGCATCAAAATAATCCCCCAAAAATATAGTATGATCTGGAATTTCTCTAGCTATAATTTCTTCAGCTATACTGAACTTAGTGTGTATATCAGGTATAATTAAAATTTTTGTCATGCCAAATATCCCTTTAACTTCATGCATTTTGGGTGTTTACAATGCTTTATATGTTCCGCGATTTTGGGCATCAACAAGTCCCTTTCATATTCCGGGAAATAATTAATTATTGAATCCTCTTGATGAATCAACCTACTAAGTGTCTGTCTTGGAGTATTCATTCTATCAACCTACAATCACAATCTATGTTATGACTTCTATATACGTGTTTGCATCTAGGACATATACGATCTACTGTTTTGTCTGCATTTTTTTCACTGTACAATGTATTTAATAGTATTTCCAGTTCCCGAACTGTTAGGAGCGACATTCCTTCTTCTTCCTAATCTCTTCTATTTGTTCCCACATTTCATCATAGTTGAACCCCGGAATAGGATATAATTTCATCCAGAAATAAATATTACAAGCTGCTTGAGCACGATGATCCAACCCGGTTTCGGGATCAATCTTTTCACCCTTCCTATAAGCTGTTATATGCCTTAATAGTGCACCGACTATTTCACCTTCAGGTATACCAGCTCTCCAATTATCAGGTTCATATTTTTCAGCACCATAAGTTAAAACAGCTGCAATTTGCTCAAACCAATCAAGATCGAGTAATTCCATCATTATTTTATTTTTGTTTGATTTATTACCCTTAAAATGAGGACTCTTATCAGTCATGCTACTTTGTAATAGTGAATGGGATATTTAATTCTTTGTACTTGTCATCTATACTCATTCTAGCGATCTCTTCCAAATTGTACCCGGATTTTTCAGCCAGAACAGCTAGTGCTCTCATGGCTTCTTTTAAGTTTATACCTTCAAGTATATCAGGTAGTGTATCATTTGAGGGACAATTTAAAACTGCATACTGATATTCAGATAAATGCATAATTATCCTGTATTATTAGATGTATATAAATTTTTAAGTTGTTTTTTATATAACTCTAAATCCCTAGCTAGATGATTGTATTCTATAACCAATTCATTTATTTTGTTGTATAATATCATATACAAATCTATTTTAGGTTGATCGTTCATTCCCGAATTTGCTGATGCTAATTTAGGCAATAAATTTATCTTTTTATATTGATATATTACTTTATCATCCAATTTTATCTCCTTACATACTTTACAAATAATATAGGATGATTAATTCCCGGCCTCCATGATGCCTCAATAAATTCGGGATAACATGTTTTAGCACCATATAACCAAGGGCATACAGTATATACGATTGGAGCAACCCTTAACATCTGTTTTATAGCCCTAGCTGCATCCCAACGCCACTTTTCTACCCAAGGGAAATCCGCGAATGCAGCTGCAAATTCATCATCCTTGAATGGCAACTCCTTGGTAACATCTGATACAACATCTGGATTTACTTCAGGTCTTATATCCACGTTTACATCTCCAAAGTGATCCTTATTACAACAACAATGGAGTAAAGGTTTCTCCGGGATTTTATACTCCCGCTTTCCACCTTCAACATTATTCGTTTTTGCCACTAACCATTTAGTCGTGATCCATTCTCTCCTTCTTTAAATTTAATATAAACCTGTATTCTTCTCTATTCTTTAATTGTTCTTCAACCTCATCTCTTAATTCCTCAATAGAAGACATTGTACCTATTCCCGGAATTGTATAATCTCCATCCTCTTCTTGTTGTATGTAAAAATCTCTCATTTCCATTCGTTCTCCTTCTTGTTCCATATATTTTCTAACACTTTGGTTATTTCCTTACTGCTAAGTCCAGTGTGTTCCATTCCCATAAGCTCCATGCTTCTTACATAGTTTCTGAATGCTATGAGCATTGAATTCCCGAAAGTCATCGGATCAACTACATCAAGTCCATAATCATTAAAGTATACCATTGGTTCTACACTGAATCTAGGTCTACCGGAACCACCCTTACTTATAGGAATGGGAGCAAGTGATTCATGTTGGAACCTATAAGTATACCTTTGACTGTGAACATGTTCTTTACGATCTGTAAATTCTCCTTCCATTATGCTCCATCCTCCAATTCACTTGAATCTATAAAATTATCATCATCTTTCAACATTAAATCTAAACGCTTTAATCTATTTGCTTCTGCAAGTTCATTGGCTACATTACATTCTTGATTAGCAATTTCCTCGAACCAATGTCTATCAGTTTGATATTCATAAGGTCTTCTTATTTTATATTTTTTCATTTTTCCCTCCAAAAACTTGTAACCGGACAATCATCATTAGTACAATGTAAGTAATTACCGTTATATGAACCTTCCTCTCCGCATAACATACATTTTTTAGGCTCATAAAATTGATTTACGAATTCTTGGATTGTCAATATTTCACTTTTAAAATATATAGTATTCATTTTTTTGCTCCACATTTACAATTGAGATAACCACAAAACCTACATCGTCTTACTACTCCCAACCTAAAATTATTCAGTAACGACTTTGTTACTATCTCACGCTTTCCATCTTCATGCTCTAAAATAATGGTTTTGTTGTCGGGAATGCTGTCAATGTCCATCATAAATCCCTCAACTGCATTATCTCTGAGAACTTTCTTAAAGAAACTCTCTTGATGTCTTTGCCTAGCCATTCTTTACCGTGTCTTCTGTCCCAATCAACTTGTTCGTAGAAATTCTTCTTCCATTCCAAGAAGTGTTCCATATTACCTGTTGGAAACATAACTAGTGTATAATCTAACCTAAATAAAAATGTTATTGGGAGTGATCCTCAGTTAAATGGGGATAATCCTGTAACAGTTTGTTCCATTCATTTGCCTCTTCTTGTCTTATAAGCATATATGAATTTCCCCGGGACACTTTCCAAATTGGTTCACCCTTGTGCACACCCTTTAGAAAAGTCTTATCAGTACGCTCTACAACAATTGGTTTATCCTTTTCTTCAGGCTTCCAGAAATCCACTAATTTCATTATATCATCTAGGAGTATACCATATTTAATTCTTTAGTATTAGCCTATATATTATATATATCCCTAATATTACTCCAAGAGCTGAAGAAAATTCTATAATACCAATTTCCATACTACATTACCTTTTATATTATTGACTCCATCATGTCTTCCCCGGGAATGTCTTTCTTCATGCCTGTTAATCTGAAACCCAAGGACATCACTAGTCTCAAATTCCTGACCACAAAGATTACACTTTACGCCCTTCAACAATCTCACTATTATTATCTGAACTATGATAGTCTATCCACTTGTAATTATATTTACTATCAGATATTTTCAAATAAACTTTTCCATTAATAACTCTGATAGTTTCTATCTTATATGATTCATTTATTCTAACTGATTTGTATAATGGTTTATTTCTTTTTACCATATTATTTCTTCCCGGATAAATCTACCGCCTGCTCAATACGTTTTGGCATCATTCTATACCATTGTAATATTCCATGTGACCTCCTATCATAAAGGTAAAATTCAAAATTATTTTTCTCATCTTCATGTATATTAATCGCTAATGATGAGTTTAATGCTCTAACTTCTGCATTTCTTCCTTTAGCTACTTTATTCATTTTGTATCAACTTCTCCTTATAGTATTCGGGTAAACCTTTAACTGCATGACTCATTATCTCCTTCTTGAACATCTTGTATAATTGATCCTTTATAAGTGTTTCACACTCTTCCTCAATATCCTTTACAACTCTTGGAGCCAATTTTTGCATATCCCGCATATCGTGTTCAAGTTCACCATTCTCTTCCAAGTGCTGTATACCCTTGTTCCAACGTGTTTCAGTTCGGAAGGACTCCTTAAGTTCTTCTATCTTGCTCCCCTTTGGAATGGGTGACTTTGAAAGCTCCCTATGTGCTTCATTAACAATCTTGGTATTCCAGTAGTGTCCATCCGTAGCATTACATTTCTTATAATCCTTAATTACAATTCCCTCAACTCTATCAAACCCCGGCTGATGTCCTAGTACCGAGGGAGTTTTCAACAAGTCGTTTATCACTTCTTGGGTAAGGTCTTCACCATTTCCCTCCCAAAGCAAGGGTACAACTTCCATATCCCATCTATATGCAAACTCTTCCTTTTCTTTGCGATTCAAAAATCTATCACCAACTTGTACGTCAAAAATTATCAAGTTGTGTTTTGGAACCCTCTCATAAGGTATCGTAACCTGTTTTGGTTTCGATAAATATTCACAATACACTGTTATAGTGTTTTCCGGCCAACATGACTTAAAGATTTTCTGAGCATTATCAGTACCCAACTTAAACGGGGAATCCTCCAATGAAAGCTCTTGATGATGACTACCACATTCTATAGTGTTATCCGGGTTAATCTGTATACGAAATTGACTGCCATCTATTTTCTCTTCAACAATCAGATAATCCTTATAGATGTCTTGAATCTCTTTTTTATAGGGTTGGGTTATCTTGCCGTAACTATGCATTAGTATACAAAAAGTGTATACTATATAAAAGTGTTTAGTCCAGATCGATTAGGTTGAAATTAAATGCCTGTTTCACTGTAACTTTACTCGAAGTATTCTTTACTTCTATCAAACCTATATGGTTCCCCGCATTTGCGGAAGTTGCCTCAGTATCACCATCTACAGTAAATTGAACCTCACCGTTTGATCTATTGCTTATAGTTCCAGTAAGCGTAAATACAGATGTTCCATCAGCCTTTATAATTTTTACATCTACAGTATCATAAGTAGTGGTATTTGTCATGTCCAAAACTCCCCCGGTATCAGGATCTTTTACGGATAACGTAAAAGTTTTAGTTTCCCCTACAAAGTGATCGAGTGATATTTCATATTTGGATCTAACCGTGCTCATATTTCATCTACCTCATTTGAGGTATTGGTACTTATAGATTTTGTGCTGTCTTTTGTGCGTATATCCTCATCTTCATCAGTTTTTTGAATATCCTTGGTTGAATCGTTTATATTGACATCTTTATCCTCATCCTCTATTCCTATATCCTTGGATTCATCCAATTTGTCTATATCTTTACTGGAATCTACACTTTCTACATCCTTTGTAGAATCAGTACTATCAATATCCTTTGAAGAATCTCCATGACTGACATCTTTTGATGTATCGGTTCTATCAATGTCTTTGTCCTCATCTGTCTTTGATATATCTCCCTCATTACTTTTCAGTGTTATAGTCTTTCTGAATTCCCCGAAGATGCTCTGAAGATGTCCTATTGTATCATCTACAATACGTTCAGTCTCGTTTACTACCTGACGTATAATCCGGGAAGCATTTACTTTTTCTATAATTTGATTAGTTTCGGTCACAACTGCTCGTATAATCCGGGATGGATTAACCGATTCTATAACTTCATTCACTTCATTTACAATACGTCTTATAATCCTGTTTTCTGTAACGTTCTCTACAATCTCTTCTATCTCGTTTACTACTTGAACAATATCCCGTTTCTTCACAACTGTTTCTATTATGCTCTCATCCTCATTTATAGATCCCCGGATAATCCTAGCCTCATTATTAGTTTCGAATATACTCAATACTTCATTGATTATTTTTCGAATTAATCGGTTTTCTGTTATAATTTCAATAACTTGTTCATCTTCATTAATTGATCGTCTTATAGTAAGATTCTCTACCGGAACTTCAACAACTTCTACAGTTTCATTAACCACCTGTATAATTGTCTTTGATAAATAGCTTATATCGTGTCTATGACTGTGTGTCATTACGCCAAAGATGAATCTATTTCTTCTATTTTGGTAACAAGCTCTCCTACCTTGTTTTTCTTTACTCCCAACTTTCCTATATCATTGAAAATTGACATTAATTTTGCTCTAACTTCCCCGGAATCCCTTGAACCACTATCTTGTAAATCATCCACATATTGTTTTATACCACTTATAGCCTTGGCCAAATCTTGAATATCCTGCTTCTCAGTATCAGTTAATTCTATTCTTATATGCTTAATGGGCATATATTAAAATCCTCCGGGGAAGATATAAAGATTTCTAACTAACCTCATGAACATCATAGTGATATGTTCTAGGCGTGTTTGAAAGATCCTGAAGTCTTGCTCTGTACCTCTTGCCCTGTGTCATTGGAATATATATACTTCCTACTTTTCTCCCCGCCTCTATTAGTGCCTCGTCTGCGTTTAGTTCATAGTTCCAGATTTTGAGTTCGTCAAGCAATCCGTTAAAATTAACTGAACCATCATTTCTCGCACCAACAGTTAATTCTTTTGTACTCAATATTTGTGATGTTAATGTGTTCTCATCTACTGTACCATTATCAAGTTTTCCATCCATATACAAATTAATCCCTGACTCATCCGCATTTCCATTATATGTTATAAGACAATGATGCCAAACATCATCATTTACATTGGTTGCCCATTCTTTCTGTATTCTATTTCCAGATGAATTAAATAATTCAAATCTTAGTTTATTTGTACCTGTTATAATGATTTCATATCTTGGCTCTCCTGCTGAGCCATTAGTTAATACCGCAACCAATGAATCGGTAGTTTTTATCCAAAATGCTTTTGAAAAGGGTTGATTCTTGTGAAATCTATACTTCTGATTGTCAGGTTGTGCAAAATTATGATAAGTAGAACCATCAAATCTTGCAGATTTAGTTCCAACCTGCGGAAGATCATACAACTCATTTCCAGCTACCAATGCGAAGTTATTTCCTAACGATGAGGAATCATTTAGATTGTCCTCAAACTTGAGCCATAGGATAGGATCATAAAAGTTCTTGGTTGCATTATACACTTGAGTATGTCTGTTTATATCAAACTCCACATCGTACAGCCTGACATCTTGGATTTGATGTTCTGTTTGATCTATATCACCTGTTGACCTTCTTGTTACTCCTATTGCGTAGAGTGCTGTTCCAAATGACTGAGACAATAACCAATTACCATCATTTGATCCAGCTATAATCGTAAGAGCTTCATCTACTCCATCCACAAATATCTTCCAAGCTGAACCAGTTGTGGTTACTGTAACAAAATGCCATTGACCATCATTGAAAGCATTTGTAGTGCTTACAACATTATTTGGTGACCTAACTTGAACTGTTGGTTTTCCATCATCTGTTACACCTACAATAAATAATTTTATAGAACTTGAAGAATCCGCAGCTGTAAATACGCCTGATCTTGAGTTCATGGTTCCTTCTGGAATCCTAGCCCAAAATGATACTGACCCCTTGTCATCATTGTTTGCAATATCGTTTGGAAGATGTGATTTCTCATGGGCTATTGGATGAAATGCCTCCATACCAATCCCGTTGTCAAAGTTTGTCTTTGTGTTTTTTCGGTATAGTTCTGTTACCTGATTGGCTGTTAGTTCTGACTTGTAGAATCTTCCATGATTTATTTGTCCAGTATATTTTACAGTTCCATCACTAGCTGCTCCTACTGCAAAATTAACATTATTCAACATTGAACCGCTCATAGCAGAAGCTCCACCAGTTGTCTCTAACACTCCATCAACATAGATTTTCATTCCACTGCGATCTGAATTTCCAGCAAATGTTACAGCTATATGATGCCAATTTCCATCATTAACAGCTGTTGATGAATCTATAGTATCAGTGGTTCCAGAAACCATAACAAACCTCAAAATGCCTGACGTGGCAACCACTTGAATTTGATAACCAGCTCCAGAACCATCACGCTTTGAAAATATTCTCATATTTGCATCTGTACTGGTTTTCATCCAAAATTCAACTGAAAATGGATCAGAAATTTCTCTATCATAGCTTGCATCATTGGCATGATAGTATGTAGAGCCGTCAAAGTCTAATGCTTTGCCAAATGGTGAGTTTACATAGGTTTCTGTTCCAGCTACTAATGTTAGATTCTGTGTCCCTATTTCATCTGTTAAGTTGTCCTCAAACTTCCACCAAGATACAAAATTAGCTGAATAGTTTATGGTTCCATTGTTGCCATTCCCCGAATCATCCAATAGATCGCCGTCAAGCTTGTAACGTGCTGCTAGGTTTTCTAGATAGTCTTGTGGTTTTAGTTCTATTCCGGTTGGCTGAACATCACTGTAAAAGACTTCCCTGTTTTCATATCCCCGAAATTCTGCAAGATTTGTATAGTATTCCTCTACAAGTAACCTGAATTTGTCCCCCGGATAAAATACTTCGGGGGTTATTTTGAAATTGGAATGTTTTAATACATCATCTGTAACATTGATTAGTGTATCTATGCTTCCTGTAGCCTGTTTGGATTGGGGATCAACTGTAAATGCCATTTTAACTTAACAAAACCTCATCTAATTCATCACCACGTTCAATAACTTTCACATTAGTTATTTTTGCACTACCCGGAGAACCAGCATTGACTGTAAAAACTCCAGTAAGATATTTGCCTTTTGGTAAAATCAATGGGAGATTTCCAGAGTATGTTTGAGAGGCCTTCACAGCAGTAAATGAAGTTAACGTATCACCTGAATCCTCATCTGCATTATTACTAGCTTTTATATCAACATTAGACTCATCACCTGTGGCACCATCAGTGTTACCAACTGTTAATGAAAGAATTAACAGATCCTTGTCTGCTGGTGCTTTAATGTCACCAGTTTTTGGATTGTTGTGTGGTTGATCGCCATTATATTCTGCTGTTATATTTTCTGGGATACCAGTTCCAGTTTTGTTTCCATTGTTTGTATAAATATCACCTTCATAAACATCAATTTCTAGATCAAATGGTGATTTGATAAATGTATATAATTTTCTTAGAGATTTACCTATATCCTGAATATCCCCACCAGCCATTTTATTTCACCTTCTTGAATAACATATCCTTTGGACTAGGTTGTTTCTCCCCGACAAATTTTACTACTTTACCATTTCTTACGAGTATTGCACAAACTTCTTCATGCTCCCGCACCTTCTCGTTAACCTGAGACATGTTTAAACTCCATTAAATTTATGATTGATGTAAGTTATGAGTTGATCGGTACTTGATTTTCCAAATGGAGTTGTATAATTAAAGTGACTTAGTAATGGGGTTCCAGCTGCGGGAGTTGCTCCACCTACATGTATGCATCCACCAGTTATATTATTAGCTCCTTCAGTGTCAAAATCTCCTTCCGCATGCAGATACTTATATGTCAAGGCATCTACATCTTTACCAGTGTTAAATGTTTCAGTATCATTATCAGTAGGGTATCCGGTTTCAAGTGTATCTCTGGAAGCCGTAATAGGACTAGTTACATCTCCATAAGTATCAGTTTTAGCTGGTGTATCAGCTGTTCCCGGATTCTGTAATTCTATACGGTTATTAGATCCGAAAAAGTCATTGGTTGGAGTTGCCACTTGTGGACTGAGTTCTTGGGCGTAGAATTCATCACCAGCATCGGTTACAATATTCTTGCCGTAATATGGCTCATATATGAGATCATATTTTCCAGATGGATAAAACTCTTTTTTCATAAGGATTGATATAACATTATTTTCGGGATTATATTCTACTCCCCGGAACAAATAATTTGGTTGATTATCCTTCCAAGATTGTAGTGGTTCTCCCAAGCATTCTCCTATCGAAATCATTATATATAGCTATTCACTTGCTGGTTTTTAAATATAACGCTTTCTAAAGACTAGGAGTATATAGTCATTTCGTGCCTGATCACCTATTTCACCATTATGTATAAAGTGTGGTCTATCTATTGGTATGATATCTACAAAATATCCACGTTTAAAGAGCTTCCATATATTCCTGAAATATTTCCGCGAAATCACTCCCGTAGGGATTATCATGAGTATATTCAAGTTGTGTTTTATCCATTGTTGACATGCCTTGTTCACGAATTTTTTAGTCATCATGCGTTTTAGTGGAGGATTAACCCATATTCCCGTCTTCTTGGTTCCGGCCTTTATAAGCCATTCTTGTTTAAGAGCATCATCCTCTTCAGTAAAATAGTATTCACAAAGATGATATTTTTTAGTTGCAGCTACATCTGGTTTTGGCCTCAGATTGACTAGTTTACAATATTTAATAAAAAGGGATTTTGGTAAGTACCACTCATTTGATTCTGATTTCTCAGTCAAATAATTTCTTCGCTCTCCTAGTACTCTTTATGATTCTCTGTCTCCCGACTCTTTTTCCTCTCTTTAGAAACCCATACAATACAAGTTTGTTTATAGCCCTTATTGTATGAGCTTCGTCTTTACCCCGGAACTTCATTATATCCTGAAGCATTACCTCATCCTTATCCCTCATATAATTGAGGATAAGGCGTTCTACGGGATTAAGCGTAAGTAGCTGGTATTGGGACATATTCCTCAATATGTTTGTGTACTTTGTACGTTATTTTAACGTCTTTTACGTTGTGAACGTATATGTACTTTACATCTTTTCGAGTAGCAAACATACAGGCGTTTTTCCAAGTTTTTGACTTTATATCAGTCTTTTTGGTAGACACTCCATAGGCATCACCAATCATCCCCAAACCATTACTAGATAGTCTGTGTATCAAGCTACCCCATTTTTGGGTATCACCATATCTCACCATTCTATGTTTTGGGAATCCAGATACCTTGTTGATTGCTATCCTAGACCTTATAAATGGTATATCATGTCGGTATTTGCCTATGAACCAATGACCTATCAGACAGTCTAAATCAGACAAATCCTCTATTAATTTTTCTAATATTCTTTTGTCTATAAGGTCTGCATCCTTGTTTCTTCTAGCATATTCCAAATCTGATTTCTTTATATAAGATCCTCGGATTTCGTGCTTTCCAGTGTCTATGTCGCGAACATATATCGCGTAACAAATCATAAAGTCAAAATTAGCTGTCAATCCACTAGTTTCAATATCAAGATAACCTATTTTATGAATATCGTTAAATAGATATTTTTCCTTTATTGACATCAATGGATATGGTTTTACAGCCTGTTTGTCACGTTTTTTGTCTTTCAATAGTTTGTTATATTTCTTATCTTTGTCGCTATATTTTTTTAACAGGTATTCCTTTCTCGTCATTTAAGAACTATTAATTTTCACATAATATAAAGTTAACTAAATAAAAAATAATTAGGATCTCCAAGCGATTATATGAGACATTCTAGCATTAACAATTTGCCCAAACTTGTCGGTGTTTATACCTTGTTTTGGATGATTTCTTCTTGCCCATATATATGCCATGTGTCTTATTTCTTCTAGTTGTTTTAACTCTTCTTCTTGATGCTTATCAAGTGGTTTATCATTCCATACTACTTCAGGTTGATCAATATTCTCTATATTGGAATCAGCTGCCTGAAATGTTGGTTCCACTCTCTTAATTTCTGCAAGTGTCTTTTTATAGTCTCTTAGAGTATCCCGGAGCTTCTTCTTTAACTTCAGTACATCTACCATTAACCTATATAATTAATTACCAAATATAAACGTATAGAAAAAAATTAAGAATTGGCATCCACAAGTGTATAATATGGTTTGCCACCCTTCTTTGAAGGAATTTTTTCACACTTTACAGGGTCAATCTCCTTACCACTTTTCAAATCAGCTCTTAAAGCTTCATTGGATAGCATATCAACGACTGCCTTGCGTGTAGTGTAAAACTTGCTGTATTCAACACCTTCTACTTCAAATGATTCTTTAGTAGTTATAAGAACTCCCGGAGTTACCTTCTCTTGCTGTTCTGTAGTTTCTGTACCATCTGCATTTCTAACTTTTACCTCTTCTGTACTCCTATATGGATTGTCTTCTACATCTACCAAAGTAAATGCTTGACCATCAATCTTGTTGAGGCCAATTGCATCACCTGAAGAAGTGTTGTAGTTACTAATTGAATTAGTCATTAAAGCTATAATATACATATTGTAATATAAACGTTACTAGTGCCACCAATAGTTACTAGTTGTAACACTAGATTTATATACAAGTTATCTTATAGTAAGGTATATGCCAAGACCTCAAAGCGAAAAAAGAACCAAAACTACTATTGGTGAAGTTCCAAAAACACTTGTATTGAGAATTAGAAAATATGCTCAATCAGATAAATCACGTAAGGGTTATGAAAGTACCGCAACTGTTTTAGAAAGAATAGTTAGTGATTACGAAAATAGTCATCCTACAACGTCGGAACCGACTCCAACATATTAGTATACCTTTCATTTTCTTTCTTAGTTAATGGTATACCCTTGTGAACTTTGCGACATTCTGGACTAAAATATATTTTCTTTTGGCCCTTATATCTTGAAGGTAATTCTTTTTTGCATGGGCATAAACAACGTCTAATCGTCTCTTTTTTCACTGTCTTCATCCCGCTTTTTGGTTTTTTCGTCTCTAGTCTTGGTTTCTTTGACTTTTTCTTCTACTGTTTTATCCTGATTTACGGGGTTATATACGCCTTCGGTAACAGTTGAAAAACCTGAGCTTGCTCCGTAACCAGCTGGATGAGAACCTTTTATTATTTTATCCTGAATTGGTGCTGGAATTTTAGCCCAATCATGTTTTAAGTAATTTTCTGATACCCCGGAAGCCTTCAATATATCGATTCTATCTCTAATTGTCATGGCATCCCAATGGCTATCGCCAATCATCTCAGATTTCTTAAATACCTTATCTGGATGCCTCTCAACGTGTCTTCCTTTACTATATATCTTTAAATTATCACCTAAACCATAACCATAAACTATCCCGCTTTTGGTAAACTGATCGAATAATACTTCATCTCTAAACCTAAATTGTGATTTTACTATATTATGCCTCTCTAAAAATGCTTTTCTAGCCTGTTTAGTACCACTTTCTTTATCTCCCCGAGCACTTGGTAATTGCTGACGTATATACTCTTCTCCCTCTTCTCCTTTCGGAATACATAGTCTTTTTCCACCTATTGTTTTCCAAGTGCAATCGTCTTCAAATTCGTTATTCTTTTCAGGCATAACATTTTTATGTGGGTTAAAAAGGTATTTAAATATTCCTACCAAGCATCAGATTCTACAGAATACCCTTCAGTCCATATTTCAGGAGGTAATTCCCTTATAAACTCGCCCTTTTGTTGTCCATAACATCCTAATGCTAATGCATCCGCATAATCATCATAATTATCTGACCTTGCTTTTGGAGGCTGATCCTTGTATTTTCCATACTCCCAATACATATATGACAATTGTTCTTCCAACTTATCCTTATTTTCATCATCAAGTAATGATAAATTTATCAATCTATACTCAAATAATCGCTCCAAATTGACATATAATTCCGTTTTTTCACTCTTAAAATTGATTCCATATACGGGTAATTCAGGATGATTGTTTCTGCATGCATCTCCTAAAGTGTCACCCATTCCGGTTTCATCATAGTATATTCTCCTATAATTGTAAGTCTTATCCAACTGTGCTATCTTATCAGCAAGTAATATTTGATCAGTAGTTAATTCTGTATATACATCAACTGGATACGCTATTCCGTCTATTATACCTAGTGTAATTAAAACAGTTTCATCTTTTCCCTTCCCGGAAGTATCTACACCTAATTCATAATATTCAAATCTATCCCGCTCAACGGGCATAAGTGCTTCTTGTAATAGATTATATGATATTATAGCATTACCACTATCCAAGAACTCTCCATATAATTCCTGTCTCTCAGCTGCCTTTGATGTATTCTTAATCAGGTCTAGTATCTCTGGATCACTAGCTGCATACGGGTTATCATAAGTTGTAACATGGAATTGAACCCACTTGTATTTACGGCTTTTATCCTGTAACTTCTTTGGTCTTCCTTTTCGATATATTATATATGATTGTTCACATGCTCTGAAAAACGCTCCCGCTTTACCCTTTGGAGTTGAAGTCAACAGAATTATAGGCTTGGTAGTAACAGTACTTGGGAAAAATGCATCGAACACTGTCTCAGGTATATATGCAGCTTCGTCTAGTATTGCCATGTGTACTGTAAATCCCCTAAGTCCTTCACCAGTATCTCCTATTGGCCTTACAACAAAATTAGTTCTCCCGGAGCCATCGAACCATTCTATAGTCATATCAGTTTTTGTCTCATGTATAATCTTGATTAGGTTACTCTTGTGAATGAAATTTGAAATTTTTCTGAATATAAGAAATGCCTGATCCTTGGATATTGAAGCAATAACTATATTGCATTCCCCTTCGTCAATATTCCTAGCCTTCACGGGAGCAAAATATCCAAAATGTATAGCCTTTAAAGCTGCATTCCTCGATTTTCCTACCTGACGACCTGTACGATATACTATGAACCTTTCATCGCAATCCAAGAACACTTTATTATAGTCAAATACATTATTCAGGCCCAAAAACTGTTCTACGAAATAGGAACAGCTGTCTATGCATCGGGTCAAGCATTCCGCATAATCTGCTTCATTCTCTATTTCTTCTATTGGGGGTCTATTCTTCTGAAGACTCATTTCTCTGTTTATGCAACCTTATAATTTCCGCAATCTCTTCCCGCTTTTCATCAGATAATTTGCTACGTCTCTCAATCTCTATAGTATCCTTTTTAGTGGTCATTTCGTTTATAGTCTTGGCTAAAGAGTTAACAGCTGATATACGCTTTGTTACTTCAGCATCCAAAGCATTAGACATGTTTTCAACTGTTCCAAAGAACTTTAACTTTTCATATTGAGATTCAAATTCTTCACGTAAAAGTGGTAAAATCTGTTCTGGATTTCTAGTACCATATTTTTGAACGGCTTTTCTTATATCGTTTCGTATAACACAAGCTGCTCCCGGTTCATAATATATACAAATTCCATTACCACCATCTTCCTTAGCCCTGAATGGACAGTCGTCACATTTTGGAGGTAATTTACGAGAATATCTTAAATGTTTTAAATTTGGAGGTTTAGTTTTTGGTAATGTTCTCTTATCAGTAACTAATTTGGGATCTTTCCCATCTACTTTCTTTATGTATTGCTCTACCATATATATACTTTTTTACTCGATAGTATATAAATATTTATAAAAGCTCATATTTTATAAGGGTATCCCATAATTCATTAACATGGTTATTGACTTTCTCCTTAAATACTCTAACCTTATTATCCCATGATACTACAAATATAGCCATATCATCTATCTGATCCCCTATGCATTCATGCCACATTTGGGAATATGCACACCCCTGTAAATAGTACCCGGAATCCTTTACATATTTTGGATATTTTGGTTTTCTGGAATTTTTAAAATCAATTATATGGGGTACACCATCAATTTCAGCTACACAATCTACAGTACCAGCAAGCTTTAATTCATCACTATATAATTTCATCTCCAAAGCGTGTATGTTATCCAGTTTATCAAGTTCAGGTTTTGCTACATTGAACAATTCATAAGGATCTTTCTCAAAATCCTTTGGATCGTAATTGGTCAACTCCTTATTGCCTAGATAGTCCTCTATTAGCTTGTGAAGTGCAGTACCAACCTTCATGCTTGACTCACTTATCTTCTTCCATGTTGGTGTTCTTGCCTTCCATACATCTATCCCGGGATTTGGAAAACTATGTAACATTGTGGTTATACTAGGGTATATATCACCTGATTTAGTCTTATAATAGTGTCCGGTTTCGGTATCAAGCATCTCAACAAATGGCCTAGTAACCTTATGGTGTTTATGCTTAAACATTTAAATATCTCCAGCTATTATTATAGGAGCTCATATATAAGTCTACAGATTATTGGTCTTTATAAGTGATGTTCCTAATTCTCCAATCCTCTCGTTCTCTATCTGCATTATGTCGAAATAGTCGAATTCATGTTCACCAAATCTTAATCTAGTTATTCCATCCGGGTACAAATAATGAATACTTTTCAAAGTAAACAATGAATCTATTGCCTTTATATCATCAACAATAGTGCATTCCAATCCAACTCTTAAAAAGTTTATAAGTTTAGGCGATTGAACATCAACCCTTTGCTTTATATCCTTTAAGTCGTTTAATAGATTAGTCAAGAATGTAGCAATTTGATTTTGGTCAAATCCCGGAGTATACACTCTACCCGATACTCTTCCATTATTCGTTATACTGGTTGAATCATTAGCTCTAAAGTAAAGTGTTCCAGTTGCTTCATAAGTACATTCTATTTCAATGTTATCAGTTCCACTTGCCGGAGCACTAAAGAATACCAATCTAGCACCAACACTAGCACCATCAGTATACTCAATATAATAATCCTTACTCGTACTATCACTACTATCTATCCCCCTGATTTTTTCAGTACCATCTACAGTTACTTTGGTAGTAACCGGGGTATTTGATAGGGAAAATTCAGTAGTAGCACCATCACCACTGAATTTTTCAGTTGTTTGGTGTATCTGGACTTCACCTACTCCTTCTATATCGTTGAACAAGTTTGTATCATCGTGTGCATCTACCGACATGTCGTGATTGTCATCATGTAGTGAATACTTTGTAGTTATAGGTTGATTCTCCCTGACTATAACCTTCCTAGGTGTCATCCAGAATTGTCGATTATCCAATGTAAACAATTGTTTTATAATCTGAATAAATGATCCTCTAGCCACATATCTATTCATGATAGCACCATCATCTGAAGCATTATTGAATACGTATTCAGAATCAACCTGTGCCAATATTTTTTCTATTATAGTGGTAGTCCTCATCCTATTTGTTGCATCATCCAAAAATACATTATCTATTCCATTACCATCAGCTGAATCATCCCTAGCATCCATTATTTCTTTGGATATTTTCGTATTACTTAATTCATCGTTTATACTTTTTGCATATACACGTTTTATTCCATTATTATTGTCAATATTTGAAATGGTTCCCCGGAATTTCATCGTTTGTGCCTGTCTCTTTGAATTCAATACTTTCGTAAAGTCCCTATCAGACAAATATCCACCTGAATATACCCTGATTTGTGCTACGTTACCCCTATAATGCTTACTACCAGCTCCAAAATTCTTTCCAATTAATAGGTCTACTCCACTAGCTGTATAATCGTCTTTTGATGTATTCTTGTTGGCAGTACCCTCTACAGTTCCATCGGTACTGACTTCAATATCTCCATTCTCGTCACGTTTTACCCTCAAAAAGTGATAATTACCATCTCTTAAATTCACGTTTGTTCCAGTTATTTGAGTAAATGTCCCATCAGTATCGATTAATTCTACATCTATGTATCCGGGATCAGCTCCCGATACGCCTATCTCAATACCACCACCAACTCCACCATTACTCTTTGAAAACACTGTTCTAGCTGTAGTAGAAGCCGTTTCGGGAGTTGTTATAACAATTATATCAAACTGTTTGGAAAAATCAAATCTAGAATTATCTGCTACAGTTACCTTTTCTCCATCAGCATTAAATCGTATAACTGGTTGAATATTCTCTGTATACTTTCTAGTTGTATCAGCTGTAAAATCAGCCGTATATGTACCGTCGTCACCATCTATATCGTACCCGGATTCATCCCTAGCACTATATTGAAAATTCCAGATCGCAGTTAAGAATGTTGTATCTACTATATCCTGTACGTATGAAACCTGATCCTTCTTGGTTACACTGGTTTGTGGAGGTATTCTAAACTTTGAAGAATCAACACTCCTATCACCATATACATTGACTTCAGCACTCAATAAAGGAGTTTTCTTATTGTTTACTAGAAATCTAGTTATTTCCTTCATTATTATGGCCTCGTATGCTTAACTATCTTGGATTTTGGCCCTACTCCTTGATCGTTTACAGCTGCTACTCGATACTTATAAACCGTACCTGAAACGTCACTAGCCGTAGTATCACTAAATGGAGAAGTAGCAGATTGTGTTAATACTTCCCAACTTCCTATTTCTGATCTTCGTTCAACTTGGTATCCAGTAATAGCACTACCACCTTCATCCGCAGCTGCTACATTAGTCCATTCAATTTCAGGATCACCACCAACATCACTTACAGATACACTGATTGGGGGTTCTTGTGGTACATATTCATCAATATCCGTTTGAATATTACCTACAACAAATACCATAGTACAAATTGGATTAATCGGATCTCCTTCCCGGAATTCTATATCAAGGCTTTCCAAATTACTATCCCTGACAAAACTGAATGGAGATGTCAATTCAAACTTGTAACTATCCTCTATTCCGGTAGGTCTGAATTCATTTAATAGAAAATTCCACTGTCCTTCTACAGTTGATGTATCAATTCCACTTGATAATCCACTTGTCACTAAATTGGTTCCATTCTTATCTACCAACTTGAATGAATAAGTTAATCGTTGTACGTTACCAACAACCTTGATTACAATTGTTTCTTCTTCTGATTGTTGAGGAAGATCAGCTACAAACATTGGAGTATTAGTTACTACTCTTAACGATTCATATATATCAGATTCTACTACAAACGTCTCTGTTCCAAAGTCTTCTACACTTGTTTTAGTTATCTTTACGTTGACCATTTAACCAAACCTTCCCGAGAATTTCTTAAGCTCTTCTTGAATCTGTCTCTTGTTTTGTTCAGCAATTTTCTTCATTACACCTTCATCAACAGCTCCTTCCACTCTTATATTGGAATTGATAGTCATTCCACTGGGTTTTTTACCCCCTATATTGGGATCTCCGAATATATTAGTAGGTAATCCACGTTCCTCTAATTCAGACATTATTTTAGTTTCGGATAAACCTATTCTAGACCATCTTTCATATAATTTTCTAGCAGTTTCAGTTTTTGAAGATATAACTTTTCCAAAGTGCTTATGTGCACTACCCTTGCCAAAGTCTTTTCTTCCACCACCACCTATTACACCTTCATCGGGTATTCCTTCAAGTGTCATTCTACGTCTTATTTCTTCCCCGATTTGAATTATATAACCTATAAAGTCATTCTGAGCCTGACCAGTTTGATCCAGTTGTCCCCTCATAGCTTCCAAATATTGATTAAATGTTAACAATGAAGCATTTACTTCTCCAAGTTCATCTTCTACAGCTCCAGCTTCAGGGAATGGATTATTTACAAATTCTAAAAATTCTCTTGCCTTGTCCATTAATAATTGCCAACCTTCTGCATTAGACCTAAAATTATCACCAGCTCCTTCACCAAACAATGTATCTATTAATGCACCACCTATCATACCTGTACCAGTACCTATGTTCCCTTTACCTAACTCTTCAGCACCGCTTAATATTTCATCAGTTTTACCTAAGAATTCCCGATAAAATGGTACAGCCCATTTAATCATCATTAAAGCAAACGGCCTGAGTACTAGACCAATTGTATCTCCAATAGGTCTTAGAATTAGTCTAACAGCTGAATCCCATAACTTGAATGTAGCCTGAAAGTGTGCAGAACTCTCAGTACTAATCTTTAAAATCTTGTCCAAAACAGCTACAGTTGATCCTACACCAGCTGCTATAATTCCCAATTTTGCCAAATTCTTCCCGGCATTAGCACCAAAAATATTACGCATACTACCTTCTTGCTTCCCGCCTACGGATTTACCTAGACGTGTCTCAAGTTCCCTTATTTTGGAATCGTCTACTAGTAATTTAAGAGTGTGCGTGCCCATATAATTCTTTCGCCTTCTCCATAGCTATCGGTATTATGCTTCTTAAATATTGTGAATCCTGAGCGTTAACCGTTTCTTCATCCCATCCAAACAGGAGGGCACACCACGCGTATAAAGTATCTAATCCTTCATCTCTTCCGGTATCGACATTATCTTCCCTAAAAAACTAAAAGTCCTCGCAAGTGGGAATTCTTCCAGAAGAGCATCCTCGATTTTCTGAACAACATCTCCATCCAGTTCATATATTTCAGTATAATTTTTTGGATTAAACGGAGCTTTTACAATTGCAGATTCCATTAAAAGACGCTTATATAACATTATGTCAAATTCAGATTCAAGTGGATTCTTCCCCTTATATGTCTGTTTTCTAAGTTTCTCAATTTCCCCAAATTTTAAACTAGTCTTGTATTCTACTGTATGTGGTTTACCATCAATTTCAACCTCGATGGTTTTGGTTTGGGACATATATTTGTTTAGAGATACATCTATATAAGGCTTATGTTGGAGGACTAGATATGTTGTTAACTGCCGTGACTAGCATTGATCTTATTTGCCATTGAAGATTTTCAAATATTACTTCTCCGGGAACAACATCGTTATCGTGTTCAGAAATACCTACTCCGGTTCCCAAAAGTGTTATACTCTTTTCATTTGTTCCAGATAGGCCATTAGTTATAATAATCTCCAAAGTTGCCTCTTCACTTCTGTTTCTAACTTTTTCCAAGGCACTTTTATCTACTTTTGCCTTTTTGAATCTCCCGGTCATATCTATAATCTTCTTGCCACTTGAAGCAGCTGCATCGGCACTACCTATACCCCATATAAGCTCAACATTGGGAGCAAATGTTAATTCAAAGTCCTGAATTTGTGCTATTACGGTTCCGTCGGGAAGTTCCAAAGATGCATGAACAAAGGTATATGGAAAGTTTAAATCATCAGATGCTACACTTGTATCCAGAGTAGTTACCAAGTTATCCTCTCTACCCCAAATAAAGTTACCAGTACATTTTATAGTATCATTTACATTAGTCCTCATGGTAAGAGTAGGACATATAACTCCTTTTGCATTTCTTACTTCGTTACCAGTTTCACCTTCAAATCCCATTTCAATATGTCCACTTCTTGTAGCCCTAACATCTGTGTTATCAAATGCTCCCGCACCTACAAAATCTGGATCAGAACTCCATTTATGTGTATAAGGGCCAGCACCAGTTGTTTCAGGATTAGCAAATATATAATCAAAGTACCAAGGGTTAGAAACTACCCATTCTAAATTTACAGATCCTTCATTTTTAGCATAAGCAAATATTTTTCTCTCAGTCGAATACAATTGACCTAAAGCAATCTGATTATTAAGCCATCTTAGACCAGTTGCTTTTTGTTCAAGCCCGAAAACCTGAGCCTGAGTAGCTCCACCTTTAAATGAAGACTCGTATCCATACTGAATATACGCACTAGAACCAGTTCGTGCCATACATTTATATGGGAGTATTGTACTTTATAAGGATTATGGATTAAGTCTCATGGCTTCAACGTCTACAATCCACCTGTATATATTTCTGTATTCTTCATGAAGTGGCTCTATCCCGGTTGGTAACAATTGTACATATTGCCTATTGTTTATATTAAATAATACATTTGTCTTTAGTAACCTGACTACTTCGTTTACCATCTCATGAGAACGTTTCTCCCCGTTGGAAGTCCATATATCTATGCTTATTGAAATATCGTGTAACCAATCATATATACTGTTCCCGGAACCATCAGTCCTTCTCAGACTAAATATATTAGGATTTTCTGCATCAAGTATTACGATAACCTCATCATATCCTCTATTTCCTCTTCCAATATCCTTTTTCTTCCATACAACTGTAAATGTAGGCTTTCTTCCACCATTACCCGATCTCCATTTATTGAGTAATGCTATAATATCATCCTTGAAATCCAGACCAGCTATTCCGCTCATGGTTTATATCTCTTTCCTATTCTTATATGTTTTCTTATTTTTTTGACCATTCGTAGAGCCTTTTTAAGATTACGCATGAATTTTGACTTTTTCTTCCTAGTAACCCTAGATGGCTTAGTTCCTTTTGCTACAGCGTTTATAGACTTTTTAAAGAACCTAGTTGGCTTTATACCTTCACTCCTAATCTTGTTAAATATCTTCCAAGTAACATCTTTAGCCTCATCAGGATCAGTTACACCTAACTTGCCCTCTACCCACTTTCTTAGGGCATCCACATTTACAGCTGTCCCGGGAGCTAGTCCATATTCAACTACTCCCGCGTATGGAGCATTCACCTTTACAGTTACAGTGTCACCCTCTATTTCAACATTTATAGAATCAGATAGTTTCATTGTAAAATCTATATCATTTTGATCCAAAAAATCCTTGGAAGCCTCCATTACTTCATTTGCTATTTCAACCTTCATCTTCAACATTTCTTCCCGGTTTTCCGGCAATAAATATGGTTTATTTAATACAGTTTTCTTTGGAGGATTTGAACCTAGCTTATTGGCAAAACGCTCAACTGCCTTAAACAATGACATCTAATACACGCCCAATATTTCGCTATGATTCCATATAATTTTATCTATTCTCTTTTGCCATCTATCCATGATTTTCTGTTTATCAACATTTCCTTCTCCCCCGTATGCAATTTGTGACATGGCAAAATCTGTAGATAATATATCAATTGAAGTCAAAAGTTTACATGCTCTCTTTATATCCTTTGGTACAGTACCAACATGTTCACTAGAACCACCATATCGATACGTTATCCTAAATCTATTTTTCCGCAAAATTGTGTAAATATATCCTCTTATATACAGAATTCCTTTCTTTTCTTCAAAGTTGATTAATACATCATCAGATACCGGGGTATTAATAGAAAATTCATTCCATCGAATACCATCCCAAATCTCAAATTTATCTCCTTTAGCAGTATCCCAAGGTAATACCATATTTCTATGTTTTAGTGGTAAATACATTCCGTGTCCATAATCATATACTTCAGAAACATCAAATGTATCCTTGGCATATTGTTTATCAGTTCTCCAAGAGTGACCCGTCTCTTGATCTATATGATCCTCATTCTCCATAATCATTTCTTCTACCATTGCGGTATTAGGATCAGTATTTTTATTAATATCTATCCTGAGCCAATCAGCTACATTTTTAACAGTACAATATTCAGGGCTTCTAGCCATATATAAAAAATAGTAAACCTAACTTTTAAATATTACTAGTTCATGCCTCTCCACCAAACCTTTCCGGTTGGTGTTCCAGCACCAGCTTTCATTTGGACAACTAAATATGTATATTCTCCACTGATTCTAGCCTTATTAGTTACATCAGCTGATAAAGCAGTTTCAGCTACTTCTTCATACCATTCATCCTTTGTTACATCTGAGGTATCAGGAGTTTGCTTAGTTGTCCCGAAAATCTTGAAATTTCCAGCTGCACCTACAATATGAAGTAAAACTGTTATATTCCTAAATTTCATCGATTTAATTGTTAAAACATTTTGATAACTAGTAGTTAATGATATGGCTTCATCCTGATTTAAACCATCCCAATCCTGAGCAATATTTATAGAACGACCTTCTTTAACCATGTCTAATTATAGGTATTACTTAAGATATAAAAAGATTTTGGAGGTTTATACGCCTCGTATTCTGCATCTAAGAACCAAACTATTTGTTTCAGTAGAAGTATCTGGAAGTTCTGGAAGTGCTACAATTGCTCCACCAGCTGCTCCGGGATCTACACCAAATAATTTTATCTTACCTGTAGCTGCATCATCATTAGTTCCCGGTACAAAGTCCGCTAATAGCCCTTTGCTTCTAGCCAAAAAGTCTACAGCATAAACTTTAGAAAACTGTCTTAATCCTGAAAAGTCTACAGTATTTCCACCAGTTGAATAATTTTCAGATCCACCATAAGTTACATCTACAATGGCTTCACGTTCTCTACTAGCTGCGTTTGGTTTTACCGCAAGAGTTCTGTCGTCATTTAGGCGTTTAAATGTACTCACTAAAGTTACAGTTACCATTACATTCTAGTGAATATTCGTGCTATATAAATATTATCGTATATGTGGACATATACCATATCTAGCTTTCCCCCAATTACAATTATGACATAAAATTTGAAAATTACTTGGAAAATTATTTTTTACAACATCTTTATATATACCAATAGTCTGACCCTTTATAATTTTTCTATGTTCATGACCATCATTATATATGTGATCTAATGTAAGCATCTTTATGTTGGTTTCATTACACTTTTCACAATTACATTTTCTACCATAATGATCAAGAATTTTATTAAATAACTCCCATTTTTTCCTTTGATAATAATTATTTTGTTTATTTTTTATAGTATTTTTATTCACATTATAATATTTTTTATGACTTTCACTATAAGTAGTCATACATATAATAAAAAACAACTTATTATTAAATATTATTAATAAATGTTTCCGCAAACCTATAAATATAGTTTACACTAGACTATAAAAAAGTAAAAAGAAAAATTTTGGATTTTATGCACCCTTTAAGATGTCACGGATTTTACCTTGTGCCTTAAAGTTCCTACATGTACATTCAGCAAGCATTTCATAAATTGCTCTATCCTTGAAGGCATCGACAATGAAAGGCCAACCTTGCTGTCTCTTGGAAGCCTCATAGTAAAGCATAGGCTTTAGCATTTGAAGTCCAAGCATAGGCTTATTTGGAGCCAGTTTGTCTGCACTTGTATTAAGGATGAACAAGTCATCTGCTTGTGTAGATGCTCTGCTAGGATTATCTTTTGTTGGTATGAATGGTTTGCCATATACAGTTGATATAGCTAGCCCAACACCAGTTCCGGCAAAGGTATCAATTCCATTTACGGTTACATTAAACTCACTTCTTAGATCAGTGGTATTCTGAATCCTGTAAGCGTTGAAATAGGTCTTTTGAACCTCGCTGTAGGTATCCTGACCACCGACATATAGAGTTGGTTCCTTACCACCAGCTATCCTAATATCTGCTTCAGTATCAGTAATGACACTATTGGTCAAAACATCAGCAGTACCTAGGGTATCAGATGGTGAAACAACAGTGGAATCGTATGTAGTTCCCGAATCACGATCAATCGTGGCAGTTGCTCTATATGCATCGAATGCATCATTCCATCCTAAACCAGCTGCATCCTCTTCCGCATCACTTGAAACAATTCTTGGAATATGTTCAAGGTCTAGCAATCCGAGGTCATCAGCTGCTTCATTTGCATAATCTTCAGGATTGAAGGTTAGCATTTGGTTGAGCAACTCTTTCATTTGGTCGCTAGCATACACTCTCTGGTGAGCTAAAGAACCCCAAATGTCATCTCTAGAGTGTTCTACTAAGTGCTCATGTAGTTCGGTTACTTCGAATGGATAAGCCAGTGTCTTAGGCTTAAATTGAAGTTCTACAATTGTTGGTTTCACAGAATCAGGAATTAATCCACCTTCAGTAATACCACCCTTTGTAGTGTTGTTGTTAGTACCCTTATCTGCTATGGAGTTACCTTTTGCAGTAAAGAGCCTAGCACCTGAATAGTCCCATACGAACTTTGGCAAAGCAGACCACAAGTTTGCTTCAAGGTTGAAGTTTCCCCATGCAATAGCACTGAAAATCGGGTTATATGCACCAGCATCGCTTGTGGAGAATCCAGCTTTTATCAGTTCATTTGGAGTTACATTGTAGTAGTAATTGACTAATTCGTCAATTGTTTGGAAACCTCTAAAAGTTACCAATTTAAACTACCCCTCCATCGGGAAATCCAGTTCCGAACTCACCTTTCTCTAATCTATTCATAGCTTCAGTAAATGATTGTTCATAGCTTGTGTACTTTCCACCCCATCCTTTATTGATGGCATCCAACACTTGATATGCAGTTGGAGCATTTTGTGGAGTACTTGGCATAGGATCATATTTTGGTCTTGCCTTATTCACTATTGTATACTCATACTCACCATCAGGTGAAACAGCTTTTCTAACGTCAGATTTCTTTGTGTCTTTGTATTCGTCTTCCTTTTTGTCATCGGTTTTTGCTACCTCTTCTTTATTTCGTTTTGTTTCATCTTCTTTGTCATAAGTTTTTTCTTCCGCTTTATCAACTGTATCAGTACCCGGTTTAGTGTTATCCTTATGATCGATAGAAGATTGAGCATCGCCTTTTGGAGCGTAGCTATCTACTTTCTTATCCTTATCTCCGGCATCATCAGGATCACTTTCTTTGGGTTTCTGTTCCTTATCAGTACCATGATCTACAGGATTAGCATCCTCAGCTTTCTTCAAAAGTGCCTCAACACCTTTAGTAACGGTCTTAAGACCTTCAGAAGTTTCGGATACTGATTTGGTGATTGATTCAATAGCTTTTGTATTAGCTTCAGTTGCTTTAAGCACAGCTTCTACGTCTGTACTCTTTTGCACTTGAGTAGAATCTTTTTGTTCTTGAGAAGTTTCGTCAGTCATGTTATTATGACGAGTTATAAATCTTACTATATAAATATTGTGGAAAGGTTTATATTAGGATAGGGTTTCTACAACTTTTTGATTTCTTTGAACTAGATCGTCAACAAGTGCCTTATCAATCTTATATTGTTCTTTCTCCGCTTCTAGTTTTTTGGTTTGTTTATCAGGTTCTTGCTTTGCATCCTCGTTTTCAGTCTCTTCGTTAGACTTTTTATATCCCTTTTTAGCCTTTTCTTCTTTCTCCCAAGATGCTATAGTAGCATCAACATCTTCATCCGTATAATCTGGATTATCCTCTTTTAGTTTCTTTTGCCAATATTCCCAAGAATGTCCCCGAATAGGCTTATTAAATGGCATATATTGCTTTACAAAATTCTCTATGGTTGATTTTACAAGTTCTTGTAATTTATCGGTATCAACTGTTACATTAAGCGTATAATCACTCTTTATAGCTGTATCCACCTTTTCTCTTTTAGTAGTTGGCTCATTAGTACCAATTCCCCGCTTTTCCTCTTCTTCATCAGTCATTCCGGGAACATGATCTTTCTTTATATCTTTATCTCCATAAGCCTTATCGAAGGTACAAACCACTCCATTACACTGAATTCTTTGTCTTCCGTCATTCTCTTTTATATCCAACCCGGAAGCTTTTGCGAAATCATTAACATAATCAATAACAGCTAATGGATTAATAGGATTAGGGCATAATGCAATTTCATAAAGTTCTAGATTGTTTAATCCCATAGCCAATTTTCCATCTTTAATTATTGGTTTCTTCTCTTTACTAGCTCCACCAAGGGAGAATCCACAATATTTACCTTTTTTTACTTTTTCCCAAACTTGATCATACAAGGTTACATTAGGATGCTTGAATACTTCAGCTTTAATGTAAACAGATGGCTTACCTTCAATTTCTGATTTCTGATAATCTAAAACTTCCCCGACCATTCTATTAGAGTGCCAATCTGATATAAGTGGTCTTATGCTCATATATGTCTTCATTACATTATAAACTTCATCAATTGCTACATACTCACCCTGTTTATCTACTACATCAGCTGTTATATGTCCCTTGACAATTCTTCGATCGCCTTCTTCTTCTATCTCAAATCCTTTTACTACAAAATTGGTAATTTCTCCCATTTAGTCTTATTTTTACTTTAAAATATAAAAAGATTGTTAGTTCTTGGATTTTCCACCTTGATCTCTAATAAACCAACCTATTAGAGTAGTCACAAATCCTGTAAACACTGGTGTCATAGTGGTAAATGCTTGCTCTAGGAATGTAGTATCAACACTTCCGGCATAAGCCAAATCAATAGCCACTTTTCCTACTCCTGAAGCTACCCATACTGATCCAGTAGTTCCTACACCCCACTTTATAACTCGTAAGGCTGTCTCTAGGAATGAAGAATTATCGTCACTAAGGTTTACCTCTTTTGATACAGTTGCATCATCTTCGGGCATATTTCTCTTTTAATCAAAGGTGTATATAAACTTTCCCCCGGATATAACGATTCACATATATATGAGTTCTTATACAAATTACTTATGGACTTTTTTGTCTATGATAACTTTTGGACATTTAACAAGATGAACAAAGCTGCTACTGAAGATTCACAATTACTTATAAAGAGAATTGCTATAACTAACCAAAGAGCATTTTGGTTTGAAACTGGTATGAAGATGGAAGATCACAATGTCAACATTAACAGGCCATACGTTCATCTACATAAAGGTATACAATCATATAATCGCGTTCAATTTAAGAAAGATCCTTGGTTCATTGATACTCTAAAAGATGTTGTATACGATCCAAAGGATAAAAAAATCAAAATATATGCTCCCGGCTCATTCCCTTGGCCTTGGAGAAAGCCAATATTCCAAAAGAACGTATTTGGAAAATATTATGGAGTGGATAAGCCTGATAAGAAGATAAAACCTTTAGGAAATTGGTATTTTAACTACCATAATCAAAGTATTCATGTAATTCTAAACTATTTCCCCGGGTATCCTAATTTTAAATACCAATAGTTCTAGATCCATTTCCTAGAATCTTTTTATAATCTTTTCCATATTTCTTTCTCATTCTCCTAACAAATGGATTACTCTTCCTTCCACCAGCTTTTTTATATTCACTATGGAATACATGTACCCTATGCATACATGTGTTACACATAGAACAATTGATTTGAAATGTGTCAAATGGTTTTTGCCATCTCCCACAAAAATCACAAACCTGTTCAGCTGGTTTTCGCGTAACTATTGCATATAGTGCCACTGTACCACGCTTACGCATGCAATCCGAACAACAATATAACAATGTTGATAAAGCAAAATCCTTCTTTAAACAACCGTAACATACGGCTTCTCCATGCTTATCCATAGCCTTTTGTTCATCCTTTTGAAGATGTTCCCGGAATTTTCTACCTTGATCTGTCTTCTTTAATTCTCTCTCTTCATATCCTTCCTTAGCTATTCTACCCTCCCCGGATAATTCATCTACCTTCTTTTGAATATAATCTGGTCTAGTCATACACTATTTTCTACTACTTCCTTGATTATATATAATGCTTTCTCATATCCGATATTCGTATCCTTGTCTAATTCTTTAGCCATGTGTGAGAATGTCCAACCATTTCTGCTACCCTTCTTAACTACATCTCTTACCGATTCTCGGATCTGTTCATCAGTAAATGCCTTATTACTAAAGGATGAGCCAGAACTAGGAGAACTTCCACCAGCTCCACCAGCATCAGACGGCCTCATTTTTAATGGTTGACCTCCAAAATCTGTTTTTTCCTCTTGTGGAGCTTTTCCATCTTCGGTTTTATCCAAATTACCCTGTCTTATATTGGAACCAGTACCATTCATCATAGCTTGCCTTTCTGGATTCGGGAATTGGCTAAATACAAATTCACCATTACCATTAGTCCATACATCAAATCCCATCTGATACATTTGGGTAGCGTTAATAATCTCCTGATTTCTAATCTGTTCTTCCCGGAGTTTATCTATCTCTTCTGAATCTATAAGTACAATCTCCCAATCATATACACCCATCATCTCGCTTACTTTTCTGAAAAAGTCTTCGTTTAGGAATTTCTGATAATATTTAATTGTCCTATTAGTAATGGTTACTTGAAGGCTCTCATTTCCCAACCCGGATTTTGTCTGTTCTCCATAAAATACAGGTTGGACACCATACATGGATGATATAATCTGTCTCAATTCAGTTCTAACATTTGATAGTTCTAATTCCTTAAAGTTAGGAGTAAGATCCACATATTCAAGAGCAGAACTAACATTATCCGTATTTAATAGGATTGGTCTAGGCATGTAAGGATCAGCTCTTGCTCCTTGCCTCTGTCTTTCAAAGAATGATTGGACTGTCTCATAATTCCTCGAACCAATAGCAAGTAGTGATTTTGGAGGTCTATCCTTATCGAAGTATTTCCAAAGATATTCATCTTGGTGATATAACGACATGACCTTCTTCCAAACAGCATTTAATACAGAATTACCATATAATAGATCAGGCATAGACCTACCCGGAGTCCATATAAGCTCGTGTTTAGCGTAAAACTGTTTTGATGGATTAGCTACAGGTAATCCAAATGGCATGCTATTTGTTTCAGCCATAGCTGTAAATGCTTTTAATCCACATTTGGGACATACTGGTTCTTCCAAGAATTTCTCACGATGTTCATAATTTGGACATATCCATCTTGGCCTATTATCGGAACCCAAACCCAATCTACCTTCATCATTGGCAATCATGGATACTTGCATTGGATGAACCCTAACAAACTCTTTTATCTCTGAATTTGGTATATCAACATCATGTGTAGCTCCCGTTATAGGATCAGGTCTTTTCAACCTTACAACTTTATAATCTCTGCTCACCGCACAAAAGGCATAATCTACTACATCTAGATCAGTTTCATACTGCATACCAATTTTCTTTAATGTTTGCTCGTTATTGTTAGCAGTATCCTCTAAAAATGTCTGAAGAGTTACCCGGCCTTCAGGATCAGGTTTTTTGAATTTCTTAGGATCATCATTATCACATTCATCACAAACTAGTTTTTCTTCCTTTTTCTGAGTCCTACCCAATTTCCCTAATGGAACATATTCTCCAAGAGGTTTCTCCTTGAATGTCTTCAAACACTCAAGACATTTATACCTAAATCTCGGTTGAACCTTCATTCCATTCCTAAACATCTCTCGTTTTATTGTCTCAAGAATTGCACGAAGATCACCTACATCTTGTGCTAAATCATACATTCTTTGAGGTTGTAAACGCCATAATGGTAATTTTGAACCACTAGGAGTATCTACGTAGGGTAATGGTAATGATGGCCTATCGTTAACCTGAACCATATCTTCTCCGCGATCCCAACCCCGAAGAATTGCATTAAGATTTCCCTTGACTACATTATACTCTTTTTTATCTACTACAGTGTAATTAGATGGACTAAGACCCTTGAACGTTTCTCCAATTTTTTTAAAAAAACTCAATTTTTCTCACTTTTTTATAGAAACGATTTTATATAAGGATTACTCTATTGTAAATTCATCTTCACATTTTGGGCATATCCTCAATACCGGATCATTTGTGTAATCCGGCAAAATCAATTCTATGTTACAATCTGGACACGAATACATGTGTATACTTTATATATTACCTTATATAAACGTAACGTTTATATATTATAAATCTTTCTCTTTCCGCTTTGCTTTTTTACGCTCCTTTTCAAGACGTTCTACTTCTTCAGGCTCAATTATACCTGATTCATGCAATCCAAACATTACCTCAATTTGACCAATTTCTGAACTATCTACCATTACTCCTATTCTCTTTCTCCCGGATTTCTTAAAATATACTCTGTATGTACTCTTATGTGATAGTCCAGTACCACCTATAGGCAATATTGGATCACCATAAAACGTGTTTGGGTTTACCATAACCTGATTAGTCCAAATTACAGCTCTATCAGTATTTTTAGCCATTCTCCAAGAGAGACCTAAGAATTTATTCAAATATCTCTGTCTCTCGGAAAGATTACCTCTACCCAAGAATTCATCCCGGAACAATCCAGTAGCACTATCAATAATAATTAATTTAATGTCTTTATCAGCCAGTATAGTCCTCTCGATTTCCTCTAGTATAACTTGCATATCAACGGCGTTATAAGCCCTAGCCACTATTATATTATCTAATGCCTCTTCAGGATCTAAACCATTTGCCTCTGCTATAGTTCTTATTCTGTCTTTTGAGAATGTTTTCTCTGTATCGACCCATATACACTTACCACCTAATCCACCTTTATCTTTTGGGAGTTGAACCCGTACAGCCATTACATTACAAAATTGGGTTTTTCCACTTCCAAATTCTCCATATACTTCTGTAACAGCTCCGGTATGAAGTCCACCATTGAGTAATTTATCCATGCATCCAGTTCCGGTTTTTATTATAGGAGTATTAGCATCAGATAATTCACTAGCCTTAAGCAATTTCTTCGAAATTAGTCCATCTTTCTCCAATTTTTCCCTACACTTTTCAATAATCTTGTACACACTATCATTATCCATTCCAGTTCTTTCAGCTGTATCAGCTATTGAACGTGATAACAATTGTTCAACTCTAATTATCCCGGCTTTTTCTAGTTTCTTCTCGGCAACCTCTCCGAGAGTAGGTACTTCAGTAATACGCATATAATCTTAAATAGATGTACTCACATATATACATTTGGATGCAAGCGATAGTTTACATAATAGATGACAATAATGAAATAGTCCATGAATTCAAATCTGATTGGGATTTCGCAATAAGAAATTATTTTGGAAAAAAAGACTTTAGAGGTAGGTTCTATGTAGGAGTTGAAGGTAAGCCAGTACCATATAAGAAAAAGCCCAAGCGATTATTTAAATTCAACTCTCGTCGAGAATCCGAAAAAGTTCAGGATCACTAAATTTATTTGAATTCTTCATTATATAAGAAGTCAATTTCTTATATTTTTCCCCGACCTGTAATGATTGATTCATCAAGTTATCAAAATCTCTTCCTATCTTTTTAGCAGCTTCTTGTAATTGTGCTATTACCCTAGCTCGATCTTTCGGGGATAAATCATCTATTTTTACACCCAAACCCATTACTTCAATATTCTTAATACTATTATACGATATATTTCTTAGTTTCTTATTCACAATATTATCAAATGTGATAAGAGTATATAAATGCTTCCATAGTAGACAATTTTTGTCGACCTTGCCGACTACAAGTATACGTCGGTATGTAAGTTTTAAAAAAAGTTACGTATACGTATATTTTTATAAAAATTACGTAGGATAGAATATTACGCATAGAATATTACTAGATAGAATATAGCTTACGCTACTCGTTTGATTGGTGAAACTAGTATTTAAGTGTTATACGTAGCTTTTCTAAAAAGTTCCTTCCGTATGTAATAGTGGTATTTGGGAAAATTTATTAGTAGATAGAAATATTGTAATTGTATGGTTTATGAAGAATACATTATGTATCCTGAAGCTGAGAGTCCACAGGCTGAATATAAAACAGATGAGTTAAAAATATATTATTATCTTCCAAATATAACAGGTTCGATCCCTGAATTAATTACACATGAATGGCTTCATTATTTATTTGATTGGGGAACTGAAGGAGCTATACATGAAGAAGAGAAAACTAATGGAGATAAAGATCATTTTATTATGCGTATAATCGAATATTGTTAGTTAATATTTGAAACTATTTCATAAATAGTTAAAATTATTCCAAAACCTATAATACCTATCTTCCATCGTCTATCAGAAACTTCTTTAGTTTTTGATTTTTCATCTTGTAATGCTTCCCCGACGGCTAAATGGGTATTGACCGTCTCTTGAAGTGTACTAACGTCTTTCTTTATATTAGCAATCTCCTGTTTAACGTAATCGAATTCATCCAATACCCGCTCGACAAATTGTTCCTGACTGATCATGTTTAGTATTTAAACTTATAGTATAAAAAAATTGTCTATGCGGGATTCATACCGTTATAATCGTATGTAGTACCTTCTAGTAAGCCTTGAATTGCTCTAGCACGATATTGCATTTCAGGAGTATTTACATTCCTATATAATTCTAGGTACTTTTCCCACTCTTCTCTATGTGCTTCAATATCTTCAGAATTTGGTTTTACTTCTTCTAATGACATTAGATAGATTTAAATCCCGGGGAATATAAAGGTTTGCTATGGGAGAGAAATCTGCTTGCCCTCAATGTGGTTCTAATGATGTAGTAGCACAAAAGTGGAAAGAGGCTGAATTAGAAGAACTTCCGGGAGTATATGTCAAACAAATAATGTTACTTTGTAAAAAATGCCTTTGGGGATGGAATTGTGCTGGAACCCTAGACACTAGAAAAAAGGAGTCTCAGGAATCTCCTGATACTTCAAAATCTCAGAATTAAGTACAGTGTTCAAGTATGCTCGTTCTTCCCCGTTCATTGGCCTGAATTTATCCCCGGAATTTTTCCAAGGAATCTTATTCTTTATTGTTTCTAATTTTAGGATAATTGGCTTATATGGTAGCCAAGGCTTGATATATTTCCAATAATCAGCTGCTTTTTTGGGATTATTTATACCCAATCGGGGATCTGAAGCATGTTCTATTTCCATAAATTGTTTTATAGTCATTGTTTTAAAGGCGTTAAAATAGCGATATGCTGACCAAGTTCTTTCCACTGGATCTCTAAGGACAAAAATAGGTTGATGATTCGGGTGTTTTTTTAAGAATACTTCAAGTCCATCATCATTATATGCGTATTCATATCTTCCGCATTGTAAGCATTCTGCTACCGAAACTGTTCCGCTTTTTGGAAATCCTACAACGAATTTATCCATAAACTTTATATTGTGTCATTTATATTTTAAGGTTATGGTAGACCCATTAAGAGGTAATTTTAGACGATTGCTAGAAGCTGTAAAAGAGCCAGTTTTGGAATCTGAGGATATTAAAAATATGCTCGATGGTTACGTGGATCGGGTAATAGAAAAACATCAAAAAGAGGATAAACGTGTAGAAGCTGCAAAACGAGAAGCAGAAATCGAAAAGAAACATGGTGATACTCCTAGAGCTGATATGGCTAAGGATGGAAAAATTGATGATACAACTCATTACACTAAAGAAATCGCGGAAGCACGAATAAGGGCTTTTGAAATAAATTACGACGAAGACACTGTAAAGAATATCGAAGATTTGAGAGATAAAAAGTCTAAAAAAGCACGAAAACAGGTTGAAGAGTACGATAAGGAAAAAGCAACAGTAGAAGAACTCAAAGAAAGATTTAATCTATAATTTTTTCTAGAGATAGGTTTATATTTAGCCTCCTATAATATAGAGTAATGTCTTGGATAGCAAAAATGAAGGGTAAAGCTCCCGCAGATATTAAATCCAAAGCTCAAGGTGAACCGGGAGTAAAATGCAAACATTGTGGTGAACAGTCTGAATTCATGAGAGTAATGTCTGATGACGGAAGACGACCAGTAGTTTGCATGAGTTGTGGTAAGGAGGTTGGATGATATGGATGTTAGAGAAATTCTAAAAACCGTTAAAAAATTTAATGAAGATTATCCTATGCCCGAAAGACGATTAGATTATGTTTTTCCATTTTCAATAAGTGATGAAATGCTTGAACAAGTGAAAGCTTTCACGGGTGATTTATGGGGTAATATATACAATCTTGGTAAATATTGTATGGATATTTGTATTGCAGATGGATATATACCTATTAAACTGCATTATTATGGTTATGATGCTGAATTTGGTGAACATAGGTTTGGAATACAATGTGAGGATAGAAGAAAGTGATAGTAGTAGATGTTGAAACCGGAGGACTTGATGAGAAGGAAAATCCACTCCTTAGTATAGGAGCTGTAGACTTTGAAACCAAAGAAGAATTTTATGTAGAAATGAAACCCCGGGAAGGTTCAAAATGTACCAAAGAAGCCTTGGAAATAAATGGTATTGAACCATATTCAAAAAAGTGGAAGGATAATGGTACGACCAAGTGGGCTATGGAAGGATTTCAAGCATGGATTTGGGGAAGAGATTTACCATTAACCGGACATAATCCATCATTTGATTTAAAATTTTTAAATTATAATTTTAGTTTTCATAATATTGAACAAAGAATACCATATAGGACTGTAGACTTGCACTCAATAGCACATTTTAAATTAATTCAAGAGCGGGGAATACCTGATAGAAAATTGTCAAGTGATACCATATATGAGTTGTTGGGAATGGAACCTGAACCTCGACCCCATAATGCTTTGAATGGAGCAAAGTGGGAAGCAGAAGCGTTTAGACGTCTTTTTGGTAATAAAATTCATCTTTGTTTATAAAGTGAGAAGGGGGAATATTTACCCTCTTATTATCCCATGTCCTAAAGGGCAGGACTCTACTCCTTCCCTAGATTTTATCCTTCATTTCGGAAGCTAATTGAGCCCATAACATCTCTACTTCTTGGGGATTCTTAACCACTTGGATTTACCGCCATCTAACGGGTCTTACAACCAGTGGATTTAATAGGAGCCCATAACATCTCTTCTTTATATTGGGGATTAAACCACATTTGGGTATTCACGTATACCTAGGCGGGATACCTTTACGGAAGGTTGTTCTTTAGGATACGCCAAAGTGAACCTTCGAAATCTTAAAGCGTATCTAGTAGTTATATGTCCCGGGATATAAATTTAACTGTAGACAATTATATTTCATGTCATAAAAATTCCTTTATGAGGTATGATCGTTGTATAAAATGTATATAATTTATGTTACTTTTCTATCCTCTAAAGAGAGATTGGTTGCATAAAACATAAAAAATTAGGAGAGTGAGCCCTTTTTAACTCCTTCTCGTATATATTCATTTACCAAGTCTTCAATTATTGTTAAATCATCTTGCACATTAATAGCTTTATTTATAACTGTTTTTAGTGATGGTTGTAATTTTTCAGACTCTTCAGTACCTTCCGCGTCTTGAACTTCACCATGAATAGCAAATCTTAAATCTTCTTTTAGATTATTTACTCTAGATTTTATATTACGTACAGTAGAATCAATATTTGTTATTGAAGAATTTGGCCTTAAAGGTTTGTCAGTATCCATTATTATAGTTATAATAATTGCATAATATAAACGTTACTGTAGATAGATTTATATCCCGGGAACAATCATACATAACTATGATTGTAAACGCTAGAACCAAAAAAGGAATTGAAAATACCGTTATAGATGGTAGGGCACATGAGATAACATTAGTAAAAAGTTTTGATACTGATACAAATATGGCTTCAATTTATCTTCATAATAATGATGGAGAATTAATACTTGATAATGAAGGTGATCCAGTTGTTGCTAGAGTATATTTACCCGGAGCCAAATTAGTTTCTACACATCTTTTTAATAGGATGAAAGAATCACTTGAAAAGATGGGAAAGAACACTGGTAATAGTAATGTTTATGAATTTTACAAGGGTCAATTTTTGGCATTCCGGGAAGCCATGTTGCCGGAAGTGTATGGCAAATGAAAGATAGTCTTAGAGCATTAATTCGGGAAGACCTAGAAATTTTGAATAGATGTAGAAAGATGTGTTTTGTTATATACATGAAGGTATACAGAAAAGAGCTTCTAGAGAATACCTTGAAACATGTTGCACAATTGAATACGAGGTATCTGTTACAATGAAGCATATATGCATTATATGTGGAGATCCATCTTATACAGAGTATCGTGGATCTGAATTATGTGTAGATTGTTTCTTTGATGCTACTAGTTAATGTTCTACAGCCTCACTTATAATAATTTTTGACACTATGTATGTTGTTGGTGTACATTTTATTATCCAATCCAGACAATCATCAAAATTTTCCATATCATATACTTTACCATGATATTGTTTTCCACCCCTTGTATAAAATACATCAAAATCAGTCAAGCTTCCATCCCTCCTTAGTGAAAATACTCTTGAACATGCTTTTTCCAGCTGATCCCCGATAATCTTTCATAGACCAATCATCTACTATTTCATTGATGCTGGATATAATCTTTTCCAATTGTTTAACCGAAAGTCCTTTATCAAATTGTATTACCATAGTTGTCGGGGGTTTATATTCCGCTATATCCAATACCTTGCTTGATTCCGGCCTATATAAAAAAGTTGTGCGGGAATGGCATCAATGAAGGGAAAAATACAATTAAACCCTGTACCGCTTTAGTCCCGCTCTATGACGGTATTCTAGCCACAATTATAGTATATTTGAAACGGAATATAAGTGTTAAGCCCTGTTATGCCCTAGTTTGCTCCATTGGAGTACGTATAGGTTGGCACGGGCTTCTCCTTACGCAATATAGTATTATCGCGGGGAATATAAATAGGTTACTTGTCCATTATATCGTCAACAAATATAGAAGTTACACCTATCCTTTTTAATTCTAGTGCTTTCAATCTATTTGCCTTTTCTAGATTAGTGTTTATATTGTCCAAGACGAGCAATAACTCTTTTACCTCATCCTTATCCATAATATTTACCTGTTTGAAGCTACATATAAATCATTCGGGGATATACAATAACTGTAGAATATAACAGCAAAGTATACTGATGCAAATATTAACGCTATTAACGAGAGCGGATCACCATTAATTGCACTAACCAAGTTAACGGGTAAAAATCCAGCCACTATAAAGAATATAATTTTCTCTATTTTAAGCATACTATTGATCACGCATCCAAACCGTTTTATCAACCGTTTCATACTTGCACTTTTTGAACCAGTAACTATCGTTACACTTTCTCTTTACGGTAATTTTTTGTATTATATACTTTATCTTGGCATCGGGAGAATCTGAATCAAATACCAAAATATAATTAGGATATTCTGGAAATTTTCCCCATCCATAAATCACATGTTCCATTCTTACATGATATTCCTTGTTAAATATCCCTTTTTTATCTACAACATGTCCTATTTCACACCTTGATAATACACGTTCTATCTCTTTAGCCGTCATTTTTGTATTAATTATTTGTTTATCTATTATTCTATCTTCTCCCGTTTTGAAATTCATTTCTATTAATTTTACAGTAAATTGGAAAACCATATTTTTTAATAATGTAATACTATATATAAATCATTCGGGGAGTAATTAATTCATTAACCTAAATCGTTCTTCATCAGGATCAATGGCTAGTTTAAGACCCATAATTGTAGGTAAATCTTCAACTATGTAAATTCCACGTCTATATATATCTAAAATATCACGAAGTAAATTTGGATTTATAATAATTGTTTTTGGAAATTCTGAAGATTGAAATAGGTAGTCACGTATTGCATTACATATTTCTTTATGTGTTACTGGTTCCATAATTCTTGATAAAACAATACCATATATAAATCATTCGCGGGTAACGTTTATATTTCTATTTCGCGGGAGGTATTTCATGGAATGTATAGCAGATAGAACTTGGAACTATACACAAATGGCATTGAAGAAACTTAATGTAGAGGATTCACGCATTGAAGGCATTTACAGGGATATGAGGGTTGACCTTATGTTTACAGATGTAAATCCTAAAACAATGGCGGGAGGATTTGTATACTTTGTGAGTGACAGATTGAAACTAGGTATAACCCAAAAACAAATAATGCAAGCCCTCAGCATATCAACGCGGGAAACCCTCGCGAAGCACTATCGAAGACTTGACAAAACATACGTTAATCCGAATAAGGCTTAGTGGCCTTGTGAAAATCAAAGATGTAACAATCGTCTTCGGGCCATTCAATCTGTATTAGTCTAGCCTTATAGTATAAGTAAATATTTTTGTCAGACAATATTATTTTGGCATGATTCGTAATATCATGATAATTTATATTCATTAATTGGTGTTCAAAAGGATGAAGAGCTGGTATTATATCAAATGGTGAATAAGAAGATTTATAAACGATTTTAGTGGAATCTGGATTTTCCATAGGTTACGTTTATAAATTACTATATATAAATTAACTGTATGCCTATATGTACAGAATGTGGTTCTACTAAAACTTATATTAGGTCAAATGGTCGGGAGGAATGGTATAAACAAGGAACTCAGTGTTCAAAATGTAGAAATAAAGAATATAACGTCTTAAATAGTGCGGAAATTTCAGAAAGACGATATGAATTAAGACATTTAATAAGAGAACCATATCAACGTATACATTGTATATCATGTTTGGGTACGTATTCAAGAAGTAGTTGGAGACGGGTTTTTGAAGATGGTATATTAATTGGATGGGAATGTTCAAAATGTAGAAGTGAATATAATAAAGAACAGAGTCTTTTACGTAAGAAAATAAAAATTGGGATGCGTGCACTTGGTCGGTATGAGAAATTATATAAGAATAGATGTAATGGATATTATTCAGTAAAGAATAGAAAAGAAATTCAAAGAAAAGTTTTTGAACATTATTCGAATGGTACTATGAAGTGTGCTATATGTGGAACTACTAAAAAACTCTGTATAGATCATGTTAATCATGATGGTA